>OGXF01000047.1_pt1 | contig 104077 bp, 94 predicted proteins | sample 1576191 | NCBI WGS metagenome assembly OGXF01 (sample SAMEA3541545, study PRJEB24748) | human gut metagenome | biome: human gut; feature: human-associated habitat; material: faeces | place: China | collected 2012
GATAAGGAGGTAGAAAAGATGTGTAACTTAGGAGAAATGATTGAAAGAGAAGCAATTCAAAAAACGAAACAAAGTGAAAGAAAAAAAAGAAATATCATGGTAGTAAAAAATCTTATTCATAATTTAAATACTACTTTTTCTAACGCAGTAGAATTACTTGGATTACCTCAACAGGAAATTGATGAGATTAAAAAATATTTTCAATCATAAAGAAAATGTATCAACTTAAATCTATAAGTTGATACATTTTTATTGATAATTTAATACAAATAATTCTTCATTATTTTTTATAACATTTAAATCATAATCATAAACTTCTTTTAAAGTCTTTTGATTAATCACTTCATGAGGTTTTCCTTGAAACATCAGTTGTCCATTTTTCATTGCTATAATTTCATCACTATAATGAATTGCTTGATTAATATCATGATGTACCATAATAATAGTGATTTGATATTCTTTGTTTATTTTTCTTAATAAATTAAGTGTCTCTATTTGAGCTTTAATATCTAAATATGTTGTTGGTTCATCTAATAAAAGTATAGGTGTTTTTTGTGCTAAAGCTAAAGCTATCCAAACACGTTGTTGTTGTCCTCCTGATAAGCTATTTAACATTTTATTTTGATGTTCTTTAAGATTTGTGACTTCTATTGCCCAATCTATTATTTGCTTATCTTCTTTTGAAAGAGATTGATGATAATTAAGATAAGGTAATCTTCCATAACCTATGATTGTTCTAACATTTAAATCCCCATATACTTGATTCTTTTGATGTACAACAGCTACTTTTCTAGCAAATTCTTTAATTTTATAATCCCATATATTTTTATTATCTAACTCAATTGATCCTTGTTGTATTTTATAAATACGACTTAATAGCATTAAAAGTGTTGATTTACCACTTCCATTAGGTCCAATAATGGTTGTTATTTTTTGATCTTTAAACTGTATATTTATATCTTTCATATAAGATTGATGATTATAACTAAAAGATAAATGATTAACTTTCATATAAACTCCTTTTTAATAATAAGATAAATATTGGACCACCTATCATTGACATAATAATTCCTGCACTTATTTCATAAGGAGCCATCAATGTTCTACCTATTGTATCAGCAACTAATACAATAATAGCTCCACATAAGGCAGTTGTGGGAATAAGATATTTATGTTGATTACCTACACATAAACGTGCTAAATGTGGCACAAGTAAACCTACAAAACTTAATATTCCAGCAATAGCAACAGATATACTGCATAATAAAACAGCTAATAAAGATAAAATAAAACGATATGTATTTACATTGATTCCTAATGATAATAATGTACGATCTTCTAATCCTAATAAATCACATGCTTGTGTTAAAAAAAGTAAGATTATTAAAATTGGCACAATATAAATCATTAAAAGAAATACATCATTCCATGAATATAAAGTAATTGTTCCTGCTGAAGATGAAATAGAAGCTGACATACTTTCTATAAGAGAAACAATGGCATTCATAGTATAATGAATTGCTACACCAACAAGAATAATTCTTGTGGTATTTAAACCTGATTTCCAAGATAAACTATAAATAATAATAAATGTTACTAAGCCTCCTAGACATGTAATCATTGGTTTAAATACATATAAATCAGGTAAAAAAATACCAACTAAAAGACTCACAATATTTGCCCCTGCACTTATTCCTATTAATCCAGGATCTGCTAAAGGATTTTTAAGAACAACTTGAAATAATAATCCAGATAAAGCTAATGCACACCCTACAAGCATTGTTACAATAACTCTAGGAAAACGTATTTGATAAATACTTGCTACATCTTTGTTATATTCTATAAATAAACCTTTCATTAGTTGTATAAAAGATACTTTAATTGAACCTATATTTATCGCTAGAAAAAAGCATATTCCTAAAATAATCATTAAACCTAATATAAATAATAATGGATTCTTTTTAATGATTTTCATATAAAATTCCTTCTAAATCTTCTAATCCCTTTTGATAATTAAAATTAGCACTCATTCCAAAATACTCATGATTTAAATCAAATACTTTATTATTTTTAACAGCATCAAATTGTTGCCAAGTTTGATTATTCGAAAACTCTTGTTGAAAATACTCCATAACTTGTTTTGGCATGGCATGAGATGTTCTTAAAATAAGATCAGGATTTTGTTTTAACATATCTTCTACACTGACATTAACAAAATCTTCCCCATTTCCATCTCCATAAATATTCGTACCACCTGCTAATTTTACTAAATCTCCAACATAACTAGATTCAGTTGCTACAACATAACTTCCTCCTGGAAGACCCATTAAAATAAGTACACGTGGGCTCACATTGTTTTGATATTTTTCTCTAAAAGAAATCATATAATTTGTATAATCATCTATTAATTTTTGTGCTTTTTTTTCTTTATTGAAGAATTTTCCTAATTCTTCAATACTCTTATACATTCCTGATAAACTTTTTAAATTTAAAAAACTTGAACTTATTTTTATTTTTTCATATTTACTTGCTAAATCACCTTCTAATGAATTAGGACTTAAAATAAGATCTGGTTTTAATGTAGAAAGTTTTTCCATATCTGGTGACATTGCATTCCCTAATTGAGTTGCCTTTTTATATTTCTTAGGAACTGAATAACTATCACTTTGAGGAATACCAACAACCTGTTTTGCTGGTACATCTAATTGGTCTAATATTTCAGTTACAGAAACAGATGTAGCAGCAATTGTTACTTCTTCATTTGTTTGGACTTCTTGATTTTGATTAACACATCCGGTTAATAAAGAAATTAAACAAATAAAAATAAAACTATTTTTTAATTTTTTTAACATAAACTACACCTCCTACAACGATCACTCCTAAGACTCCAATAATCCATAAAAAATAATGAGAACTTGCTTTTTGTTCCTTTTGATTTTTCTTTTTTATATTTTTGGTAGTTAATTTTAATTTTGTATCTACTTTTCCTTTTGAATTAATTAAATGATTACTTAATCCTGTCGCATTTTCCATTAATGATTCTTTTGTAATTGTCCCTACTGTAGCTTTTGACGCTTCTGTATTTTCAACAGCTTCTGGCGTTGTTTCCTCTTGTGTTTTTTGTGTTGGTGTTGATGATTGAGTTGTTGTACTTGATTGATTTTCTGTTGATGTTGTTGGTGCTTGGCTTTGTGGAATCATTTGACTGTTATAAACACCTGTTCCAGATATTGCCGAGGAAATATTTGGTTTAATAAAAAACTGAACATATCTCCCCATAGGGCTTACATACATAATAGGACTAATATAAATATCTAATGAACTTACTTGTATTCTATAATGATTAACTGTATCTCCATTTGCACTACTACTTCCTGTTTTAGTTGCTGATACAGAAGACATAGCACCACTTGATGTCATGACTTTAAAACGTACATTACTAACATTAGAAGCTAATCCAAGTCCTACAGTGATATAATATTTTCCTCCTGTTTGTTCAAGTAATAATTGTCCTTCAACAATATTACCTACCATACTATCACCTAAAGCAATATTTTCTCCACCATCTTCTGTTTTACCTGTAAGAGGATTAACATAACTTGTTGAACGACTTATTAAATAAGCACCATCATTTAAAGCATTTACTGGCGATAAAAATAACAACATCATCAAAGCAATAATATTTATCTGTAATATTCTTTTCATAATTCCTCCATAGAAATAATGAGGCATATTTTATGCCTCATATTTTTTTTGTAAAACAACAAACATAAACAATGAAATCATACCTAATACACTCATCATTGTGATAGGAGCTTGATCTCCTGTTTTTACTGCTTGACTTTCTTGTTGATTATCTTTTGTAGTTTCTGTTTTATTTTCAGTAGCTGTATTACTTGCTTGATTTTGATTATTTTCTTTTGGATCTTCTTTTTTAGTATTTGTTTCTAATTCAGTTTTATCTGAAATATATGTTAATGTACTATAATCAACTTTAATTCTTGCTTCTAAATCTATATTACCCATCATAGCAACATGTGGATTCATCATAACATTGATATATTCATCTTCATGAGGTAATTCAAATGACCATAATGTTGGATTACCTTGTGTATCTTTTTCTATAATTGTAGCACTATGATTTTTATAATCTTCTTGAGCACTTCCAATATAGAATTCTTGTAAACTTGCTTTAATTGTTCCAAATGACATTTCTTTTGTAGAAATATACATTGTTGCTTTTCCATCTTTAACAATAATTTTAGCTTTAGAATCTAAAGCAGTAGCTGCCATAGATGCTTTATCACTTGTTGCATTCCATAGTGCAACATCTACACTATATGTACCATCTTGATTAAATCTAGAAGGAATTACTTTTGTTAGATGATCTAAATCTAAAGATAATCTAGCAGTAGCGCCTCTATTACTTCCGCCATAATAGAATTTAACATTTGTAAGTTTTACATTTTGATCTAATTTAAATTGAACCTTTGTTGGATGTCCATTTTCTTCTTCAATAATTGTTGCTTCTTGATATGTTCCATCTTTTAATTGATATTCCATTTTATCAACAGAAGCTGTTTGACCATATATTGTCATTTCTTTTAATTTTAATGTAACAGCCACTTCATGATTGTTAACATTTATTTGTGCTGATTCAATTGCCTTAGCTGCCATTGATTGATCATCATTATTTTCTTTTAAAACATCAACTGGAACATTATATGTACCATCTTCTAAAACATATTCTTTTTGTAATTGTTGAACATTATCTAAATCTAATGTTAATGTTACATTTGTAGGATAATCATTTCCTTGCCCCATCATAGCATTCATAAAATCAACTGTAATAGATATTACTGTTGAATTATTTTCATCTAATTGAGGTAAATCAAATAAAATCTTTTCAGGAACTTCTACATCTACTGTTTGTCCATTCATTCCTTGTGTAGACTTTTCAACTTTTGTTGAAAGTGTTGTACCATTAGCAATTGTTAGAACATTTGCATAATATTCTTTCCCTAAATTAATAATCATATTTTGTAAAGTAGCAATTGCTTGCATTTTTCCATCTTCATTTACTGTTACTTCTAATGAATCTCCAAATGCTTTTGCAAAAGCTGTTTGTACTGCTGAAATTGGTGCAGCACTTTCTAGACTTTTGATTGGAACTTGATATGTTCCTGCTTTTGATAAATCATTATTTAATGCATGTACTGAATTAAATGATGTAAGTTGTAAACATAATGCCATCATTAGATCTAATGTTATTTTTAATAATTTTTTCATGTTGACCTCCCTTTTTAAGTTAGCTTAAACTAACTAAAGAGAGTTTAGCATTTCTTTTCCATTTTTCAATATTTTATTTTGTTTCAGGTGTGTAACATAAAAGATGTTTTTATATGATTATTTATTGATATAACTACACTTTTATAGATGTTTTACTTATGAAACAAAAAAGTCTTCCAATTTGGAAGACTTTATATTTATATATTATTTTTCGAAATCAAATTCTTGGAAAACTTCACTTACAGGTAAATTATTTTCAATATTTTCAATTGTTTTAGCAAGTAATGAAGCTACTGAAACAACTTTTAATTTATCGAATTTCTTTTCTTCAGGTAAGATAATTGTATCAGTTACAACTACTTCTTTAGCTGAACAGTTTTTCAATCTTTCAACAGCTGGTCCTGAGAATACTGGGTGTGTACATGCAACAAATACATTTTTAGCACCTTTTTCAAGTAACATATCAATACCTGCTACAATAGTTCCACCTGTATCGATCATATCATCAATCATGATACAGTTTTTACCTTCAACATCACCTAATACACCCATGATTTCAGCAACGTTAGGTTTTGGTCTTCTTTTATCAATGATAGCTACTGGACAATCTAAAGCAACTGCCATTTTACGAGCACGAGTAGCTCCACCATGATCTGGTGAAACAACACAGATATCATCTAAGTTTTTATTTTTGAAATAATTACAGATTAATGGTAATGCTTGCATATCATCAACTGGAATATTGAAGAATCCTTGGATTTGTGCAGCATGTAAATCAATTGTTACAACACGATTAACACCAGCAGTTGTTAATAAATCAGCAACTAATTTAGATGTAATTGGTTGTCTAGGTTTTGCTTTTCTATCTTGTCTAGCATATCCAAAGTATGGCATGATAGCTGTAATTTCTCCAGCTGATGCTCTTTTTAAGGCATCTGCTAAAACTAAGATTTCCATTAAGTTTTCAGTAACAGGATTAGATGTTGATTGGACAATGAAAACATCTTTTCCACGAACTGATTCATCAATTTCAACTAAGATTTCTCCATCAGCGAAATGGTGAACTTTTGATTTTCCCATTTCACAACCTAAATTATCACAAATATCTTGTGCTAATTCTACTGATGATGATAAAGCAAATACTGTAATTTTGTTTTTCATTTTTTCTTTTACCCCTATTTTCCTATTTTATTTCTTTTTTCTTCTAATACTTTACTATAACCTTCTTTGTTCACTTGTCTACTTCTAGCAATTGCAAAAGCATCTTCATGAACTTCATCTGTAATTGTTGATCCAGCAGCAATAAATGCATTTTTACCAACAGTTACAGGAGCAACTAAATTAGAATTGCAGCCAACGAAAACGTTGTCTTCAATTACTGTTTGGAATTTATTTTTTCCATCATAGTTGCTTGTAATAGTACCGCAGCCAATATTTACGTTTTCACCAACTGTTGCATCTCCAATATAGCTTAAGTGCGCAGCTTTACTTCCTTTACCAAAAGTTGCTTTTTTCATTTCCACAAAGTTACCCATGTGGACATTTTCTAAGATATGACAATGATTTCTAAGTCTTGCATATGGCCCGATATCAACACCGTTTTCAATAATCGAATCAGCAATAACAGAGAATTTAATTTCTACGTTATCTTTGATTTCTACATTATCAAATTCACAATAAGGTCCAATATGACATCCATTACCAATCACTGTTTTTCCTTTAATAATACATCCTGGTTCAATTGTTGTATCATGACCAATCACTACATCTCTACCAATATAAGTATTTGTCATATCTACAATATTTACACCATCTAATAGATGTTTTTTGTTAATACGATATTGTAATTGTTTTGTTGCTTCTTGTAATTCAAACTTATCATTAATTCCACCAACTTCTGATAAGTCATCAATTTTATAACCACCAACATTTAAGTTTTGATGATTCATAATTTCAATTACATCTGTAATATAGTATTCATTTTGAGCATTGTTATTTGTTACTGATTCTAATGCTTTAAATAAAGCAGCATTATCAAAGCAATATTCTCCAACATTCATTTCAGAAATATTTCTTTGTTCATCTGTACAATCTTTATACTCAACAATACCTTTAACTTGATCATTTTCTCTAATAATACGACCAAATTTCTTATTTAAGTCACAATCACATGTCATGACTGTTCCTTTCATTTGATGTTCATTATGATATTGAATTAACCCTTGTAATGTTTCTTTAGTAATTAATGGTGCATCACCATTTAAAACAATAGTTGTTCCTTCTTTATCTCCTAAAACATCTTTTGCTTGCATCAATGCATGTCCAGTTCCTAATTGTTCTTTTTGCATTACGAACTCAACACCATCAACAAGTTTCATGACTTCTTCAGCTTTATGTCCAACAATAACATAAATACCATCAACACCTAAACCTTTTAATTCATCAACGATATGACAAACCATAGGTTTATATAAAACTTCATGTACTACTTTAGGCTTGTCGGATTTCATTCTTGTACCTTTTCCGGCAGCCATTACTACTGCGTAAGTTTTCATCGTCACACCCCTCTACGACGTCATTCTAACAAAATATAACTCATAATTAAAGATGAATAAGACAATTTATTGCAAATTCCTACATCTTTTCAAAAAAAGAAAATCTTATCACAGATTTTCTTCCTTGTTTAAAATTTTCGATTTTCTTACAAAAAAATAACGTTTTCTAAAGAATTCATATCCTTTATTCATAATTTCTTGATTTCTAGTAATACCAAATACACATGAACCACTTCCTGACATTAAAGCTCCATCAAAACCTAACTTCATCATTTCTTTTTTGATTTCTTTAATTTGTGGCACCATTTTAATAGAAGGAAGTTCTAATGTATTTTGTAGATTATCAATAACTGCTTGATAATCATTCATTTCAATTCCTTTTTTCATCTTTCTGCAATCTTGATGTTTTACCTTAGATAAATCTAATGAAGTAAATGCTTTTTGAGTTGAAACACCTTTTTTAGGTTTTACAAGTAATAAATAAGCTTCAAAAGGTTCATCAATAAATTGTAATTTTTCACCAACACCTTCAACAAAAGCTGTTTTTTCATAAATACAAAATGGAATATCTGCTCCTACTTCTTTTCCTAAAGCAGCCATTTCTTCATAAGATAAATTTAAATGAAATAATTTATTCATAGCTTTAATAACTGCTGCTCCATCAGCACTTCCACCAGCTAATCCTGCTTGCGTTGGAATATGCTTATAGACAAAGATCTTAACACCTTTTTTTAATCTGTATCTTTCTTGCATCAATTGTGCAACTTTATACATAATATTTCTTTGATCGGTAGGAACGATCTTACTATTTGACTCAATTTCAATTCCTTCATCAATGACATTAATATAAATGAGATCATGTAAAGTAATAGGTGCCATGATCATTTCTAAATCATGATATCCATCTTCTCTTTTTCTTACAACATCTAACGCTAAATTTACTTTTGCATATGCTCTTACTTTCATTTTTCATTACCTCGGATACAAATTTCTGGCAACCCCTCTTGTATCAATTCCACCAACACCTAATTGTTTAAAAGAGGTTTTCTCTATAACTTTTTCTAAATCAACATACTCTTTAATATTTGTACTTGCGATTTGAGTTGTGATAATAACAGGATCTAACGCATGAATATTTTTTCTTGAAGGACTTGATGCAAAGTTAGCACCACTCGCTACTAGAAGTTCATAGTATGACTGACACGCTCCTGCAAAGATTACTAATGCATCTTTGTCGGGTTGATATTCTCTAGCCTTTTTGATTGCTTCTACAAAATCTAAACTGTGCAAATAATCTTGACTATTTCTTTTATGTCCATTTTTTTTCAAGGCATCATGTCCTGTAATGACTAAAAGATGTGGATTATGTTTTTTTAATAGGTTGGTTATTTTACTAGCAAACTCTTCTTCTTTAAAATAATAACCATATGCTCTAATACCATATTCTTGATATTTTTTCATACACATCTTTAAATAAGAAGGATCTCCATCTAAATGTAAAACACTTCCCTTTAAACATTTTTCTTGTGGTAAATGCACATCTTCTATTACTCTTTTCTCTTGAACAAGCTCTAAATCATCTATTTCACTATCCGCAATAAGACGATACTCTATTCCTCTTAAATAACAAATATTTTCTTGTATATCAATGACTTCAAAAATAATATCTTGATGATATTTTTTTCTACTTACAATATCACCTATCTTCATTCTATCACCATTATATAGTATGTTTATATAATGATTTTGTGATAGCTTGATAATCTTCTAATGTAAGTTGTTCACATCTTAATTTTTGATCTATTTGATTTTCATTTAAAACATCTAATGCATTTTGATATTCTTGTTTTAAATTATTATAAATCGTTTTTCTTCTTTGTTTAAAAGCACTATTTAATACTTTATATAAATCTAAATTAGCTTCCTTATTAATTGTAATCTTTAAAATAGCACTATCAATATGAGGTGCAGGAATAAAAACATTTTGACTTACTGTAAACATATATTCAATTTTACCCATATCTTCAATCATATACATCAGTGGACTTTTATAATCGCTTGTATATTTTAAAGCCACTTCTTTTTGTACCATCACGACAATTTCATCAATAACTTTACTTTCAGTTAAAACCTTTTCAATAATTTGAGTTGTAATATAATAAGGCAAATTAGCTACTAAAATAACTTTTTCATACTTATCCTTTAAAGTCATTAAATCCTCTAAATTTACTTTTAAAAAATCTTCAAAAACAATCTCAATATTTTCCTGATTTAAAAACTCTTCATAGACTCCTTTAAAACGTGTATCTATTTCATAGCTTCTTACATATCCTGCATAACGTGCTAATACTTGAGTTAAAGCACCAATTCCAGGTCCTACTTCAATCACTGCACATTTTTCATTAACACTTGAACAACGAACGATTTTTTCTACGACATGAGGATCAATTAAAAAGTTTTGCCCATATTTCTTTTTAGGATATAAATCATATTTATCTAATATATATTGAGTTGTACTTTTAGTCGCTATATCCTTCATTCTCTAACTCCTTCTCTATCATTTCCCTGGAAATACCCACCATATTTAATCTTTTAAACAAAGTTTTTGCATTGCCATATCCTAAATGAAATAAATCATAAATCTTTAATCTTTTCTTTTTATCTCCAATAATATCTAATTCTAAAAACTCTTTCCAAGAAATACTTTCTTCTTGATTTGAAAATGTAACAACATTTTCAATTGCTTTCTTTACAGATTCTTTATTTGCTTCAGCAATACCTAGTTTCTTTTTACCAATTGCATCTTTTCTATCAACAAAAGCATGTTTACAATTTTGTACATATTTCTCCACTTGGTTTCTAATCCTTAAACCTGGATAATCTGGATCTGTTAAAACAATAACACCTCTTGTCTTACTAGCCTCTTTAATAAGCTCTAATGTTTTATCATCTAATCCTAGTCCATGTGTTTCAATAGTATCTACATCATATAATTCTTTTAATAATTGGCTATCTGTTTTTCCTTCAACAACAACAATTTCATTAATTCTTTTCATAACTTTACCATTTTAAATAAATCGTCTTCAATTGATCATTCGTGATATATTGAATATGATCTACCCCTTCTATTAAACGATAGGCATCTCCTTTTTTTGTTAATCTTTCTTTAGCATCATTATATACTTCATTTGAAAATTGAAAATAACATTCTCTTTGATTTTTATTTATTTTAGCTTTTAAAGTATTTAATTGATATAAATCAAAATACAACCCTTCTTCTTTAAAATAAGTATGTTTATCATTTTTAGTTATTTTATAATGATCATCTAAATCATACATTTGTTTCATTGTTTGACTATCAAACATCAAATAATTATTATTGATGATTTCCTCATCATCTAATACTAAATCACCCCAGGTTGCATCTATATAATAATAATCATTGTCATATTTTATCATATTTATTGCATGTTTGTCTTTTCTTCCTTTTATTGTTTTCCCTGTTAAAAATGTTGCTTTAAAATGCAATTGATTGAGTAGATATTGCATTGTTTTTGCATAACCACTACAAACTGATTGATGATTAATAAGAACACTGATTATTTCTTGGTTATATTTTGCTTGTTCATTATACTTACAATGAGTAATAACGTCATCATAAATATATTTTATTTTTTGATAGGATTTTAAATCTTGTGTATCCTCTTTTAGTTGTTTGACAATTTTCTTTATCCTTTTTTGATCTTTAAGAATTTCTTTTTCTTTCATACTATATTCAAAATTAAAAAGACCTTTTGTATTAAGAGACCATTCCTTAATATAAAATAACTCTGGATGATCCTTTAAAACTGCATTAACAATTTTACTTACTTTATCTATCTCTTTTTCTTTAATATAGATATTTTGTTTTCTTGTATAAGCAATATTATAAATTATTTGATAGAGTAGTTTTTGTTTTTTATTTAAAAGCTGATAATGATATTTAAAACATTGATCTTGTTTAAATTTATTTTCTATACTTTGGTAAGATTGTGGAAAACATCCACATAATAAAAATAATACAAGTAGACTAATCAGTTTTTTCATTTTAAAAAAAATAATCTAGCGAATGCTAGATTACTCTTCCCTCAATTTATATTCAAAATAACTCTTACCAAAATAAACTACACTACCTGCCAAGAGCATCATTAATAATCCTAAGCACATAATAAACATCCCCTTCTTATTCATATCATACTCTTTTATACTATTTTATGCAAATTATTTAGATTTTATATCCTTTTTTTACTTCTTTTTTTCTACAATCTTTTTAAAACTATTATTATAAAATATTATTAGTAAAATAAATATTTTTAAACTTGTTCAATGATTTAAAAGGGGTTAAAATTATAATAAGTAGGTGATATGATGAATGCCGATAGATTATTTATGCTTGTTGATACATGTGCCAATATTGATGAAGTAAAACACGAATTTCCAGATTTAGATTTTTTAACTTATTTTTATGCTTTATTAGGATATTACTGTATTCCTACAATCAAGTTATATAATGAAACAAAAATTGATGAAAATACTTTGAATGGTATTCTTAATGGAAAAATTCCACCTCAAAGAGATGATCTTATTCAAATGAGTTTAGTTTTAAATATTGATTTAAAGAAAACAAACTTTATGCTTTCTCTTGCTGAATGTGAAACATTATCCTATAAAGAAAGCCGTGATAGTTTGATTATCTGTTCAATTAAAAATCATTATTCAATCAATAAAACAAATATCATGTTATCAACTTGCAATCTTGTCAAAATATAAAGGTAGTAAAATAGTGGTTCATACGAACCACTATTTTTTATTTATCTAAATTTTTAAAAGCTGTTGAAAGCATTAATTTAATACGATTTAATTGGTTAACTTCACTAGCTCCTGGATCATAGTCAACAGCTACAATGTTACTTTGAGGATATTTCTTTCTTAAAGCCTTAATAGCACCTTTACCTGTAACATGGTTTGGTAAACATCCAAATGGTTGCATACATACAATATTTGGTGCTCCACTTTCAATAAGTTCAATCATTTCACCAGTTAAGAACCAACCTTCACCTGTTTGGTTACCAATTGAAACAACTTCTTTAGCTTTATCAGCAAGATGTTCAATAGAAGCTGGTGGAGCAAAACGTTTTGATTTTTCTAAAGCTTTGATCATATCTTTTCTTAAGAAATCAACGGCTTTAACTGCGAATTCACATAGCTTAGCAGCTTTAGCTGTCGCATTGAAATGTTTTCTTTCAAATGTTGTTGAATAGAAACAATATTGGAAGAAATCAATTAAATCAGGCATAACTGCTTCTCCACCTTCTCTTTCAATAATATCAACAATTTGATTATTAGCAGTTGGATGGAATTTAACAAGGATTTCTCCTACTAAACCAACTCTTGGTTTTTTAATATCTAATAATGGTAATTCATCAAAATCTTTAACGATTTGATGAACATTTTTCTTAAATTCTTTCATGCTACCTGTTTCAATATTTTTCATACATTTTTCTACCCATGATTGGTAAAGTCTATTAGCACTTCCTTTTTCTTTTTCATAAGGTCTTACACGATAAAGGACTCTCATGAATAAATCTCCATACATTGCACCGATAATAACTTTCTTAGCAAGTGGGTAGGTAATTTTAAATCCTGGGTTTGATTCAATACCTTGTAAGTTGGCACTGATAACTGGTACTTGTTCTAAACCAGCATCTTTTAAAGCTTTACGGATAAATCCGATATAGTTTGTGGCACGACATCCACCACCTGTTTGTGAGATGATCAAGGCTGTTTTATTAACATCATATTCACCACTTGTTAAAGCTTCCATCATTTGTCCAGCAACAAGGATACTTGGATAGCAGGCATCATTGTTGACATATTTTAATCCAGCTTCTGTAGCTCCTTTATCTACTGATGGTAAGACTTTTAAGTTATAACCACTTTCTTGCATTGCTTTTTCAACAAATTGGAAATGGATTGGTGACATTTGTGGACAAAGGATTGTCCAACGATCATCTTTCATTTCTTTAGTGAATGGTACTTTCACTGGTTTATATTTTTTAGATAAATCAATTTCTTTATTTTCTTGTTTATCAATTGTTGCTTTTAAGGAACGGATACGGATACGAATAGCACCTAAGTTACTTCCTTCATCAATTTTAATAAGTGTATAAATCTTATTTCTCGCATTTAAGATTTCAGCTACTTGATCTGATGTTACAGCATCTAACCCACAACCAAATGATGTTAATTGAATTAATTGTAAATTAGGTTGTGATGAAACAAATGAAGCTGCATGATACATTCTTGAATGATATGTCCATTGATCCACAACACGTAATTCTTCTAATTCTTTATCTAAGTGACAAACACTGTCTTCTGTTAAAACAGCCATGCCTTCACCAGTAATTAAATCAGCCAATCCATGGTTGATTTCTGGATCGACATGATATGGCCTACCTGATAAAACAACACCTGTCATATTATTTTCTTTTAAATACGCAAGGACTGTTTCCCCTTCTCCTTGAATATCTAAACGGCATTGTTGTAGTTCTTCATAAGCATGTTCAATTGCTGCTTTTAATTCTTTATCACTAATTCCAAATGATTTAAATTCATCTTTTAAGTTTGTAAACATTGTTTTTCGGTTACTTAAATCCATGAATGGATTTCTAAAGATGATTTCATTTGTTTCTAAGTTATCTACGTTATTTCTAATAACTTCTGGATAAGAAGTTACGACTGGACAGTTGTAATGATTTCCTTGAGTAACATTTTCTTTTCTTTCATAAGCTACTGAAGGATAGAAAATATATTTAATTCCTTTTTCAATTAAACTTTCAATATGTCCATGTGATAATTTAGCTGGATAACATACACTTTCTGATGGAATAGATTCAATTCCTTTTTCATAGATTTTTTTACTTGAACGTGGTGATAAGACTACTCTGAATTTTAAATCAGTAAATAATGTATGCCAGAAAGGATAATTTTCATACATATTCAAGACACGAGGAATACCTACTGTTCCACGTTTTGCTTCTTTAGCCGTTAATGAACGATAATTGAAAACTCGACGATATTTATAATCATATAAGTTTGGTAATTGTTTTGATTTAGGAGGTAAGTTTGCTCCTCTTTCACATCTGTTTCCACTGATATGTTCACTACCATCATTAAATGAAGAAACTGTTAACATACAATGATTTGTACATTTTTGACAATAACGAATTGTACTTTCATAACCGAAAGCATCAACTTGTTCCTTATTAAGTAATGTTGTTCCTTGTCCTTGATATCTTTCTCTAGCAATTAAAGCAATACCAAAAGCACCCATTAATCCAGCGATATCTGGACGAATCGCTTTGATTCCTGTTTCTTGTTCAAAAGCTCTTAAAACAGATTCATTATAGAATGTTCCACCTTGTACTAATACTGATTTACCAATACTTTCAGGCGAACGTAATTTAATAACTTTATATAAAGCATTTTTAATAACAGAATAAGCAAGACCTGCAGAAATATCTTCAATCTTAGCTCCTTCTTTTTGTGCTTGTTTTACTTTAGAGTTCATAAATACAGTACAACGTGATCCTAAATCAATTGGTGCTGTTGATTGTAAAGCTAGATTAGCGAAATCAGCAACATTGTATCCTAATGATTTTGCGAATGTTTCAATAAATGATCCACATCCTGATGAACAAGCTTCATTTAATAAGATATCTTGAATAATACCATCTTCGATCTTGATAGCTTTCATATCTTGTCCACCGATGTCTAAGATAAATGAAACATCATCTTTAAAATATTTAGCGGCTGTAAAGTGAGAGATTGTTTCTACTTCACTGACATCCATTTTAAATGCAGATTTAATTAAAGCTTCACCATATCCAGTTGACCCAGCATGAACAAGTTCTACTCCTTTAGGTAAGATTTCATAGATTTCTTTTAAAATCTTACGAACAACTTCAATAGGATTTCCTTCATTAGATGAATAGAATGTGTATAATACAGAACCATCTTCATCAACTAGTACAGCTTTAGATGTTGTCGAACCAACATCTACACCTAAGAAAGCTTTTCCTTGATATGTATTTAAATCTCTTTTCTTTACTTTTGTACGGTAGTGTCTATTTCTAAATTCAATACGATCTTCTTCTGTTTCAAATAATGGTTTCAAAGTATCTGTTTCATCAGAAATACCATCTTTTAATGAATCTAAAATATTCACTAATTCATCTATACTTGTTTGTTTAATTTTATCTTCTCTAGCAAGTAAACAAGCTCCCATAGCAACGAATAATTGAGAGTTTTGAGGGAAAATAACATCTTCATCTTTTAAATTTAATGATTCAATAAAACGTGCACGTAATTGATCTAAGAAATAAAGAGGACCACCTAAGAAAGCAACTTTACCACGAATAGGTTTACCACAAGCAAGTCCACTAATTGTTTGATTAACAACTGCTTGGAAAATAGAAATAGCAATATCTTCTCTTGCTGCACCTTCATTAATTAATGGTTGAATATCTGTTTTCGCAAATACACCACAACGAGAAGCAATTGGATAAATTGTTTCATAGTTTTTAGCTAGTTCATTTAATCCTGCAGCATCTGTTTGTAATAAAGAAGCCATTTGATCAATAAAAGCTCCTGTACCACCTGCACAAGTTCCGTTCATTCTTTGTTCAAGAGTTGATTCAAAATAAGTGATTTTTGCATCTTCTCCACCTAATTCGATAGCAACATCACATTCAGGAATATATGTTTCTACTGTCTTAGTACAAGCAATAACTTCTTGAACAAATTCTACATTTAAATGATTTGACAATGATAAACCACCTGAACCTGTCATAACTACTTTAACTGGTAAGTTTCCATAGTGTTCTTGAACTTCTTTAATTAGACTTTCTATTGCTGGTTTAACATCAGAATAGTGTCTTTGATATTTTGAATAGATACATTGATGTTCTTGATCTTCCACATATAATTTTACTGTTGTTGATCCTACATCAATTCCCATGTAATATAATTTATCCATTTTTTGACTCCTTTACTAAATTAAGTGTCATTTTAGAAATCGTATTTCTAAATTGTTTCACTTCTTTTTCATCAATTCCATCTAACATAATTTTTTCTAATTGAATAACATGATTATCAATCTTTTCTACTGTACTATACGCATGTTCAGTTGCTTTGATTTTTTTCATACGTTTATCATTTTCAACAGGTTCTTTTGTGATATATCCGTTCTTTTCTAAAGAATTTAAAAGACCTGTTGCAGTTGATCTTCTAATATTAAAATATTTTTCTATGTCTTTTTGATAAACTTCTTCATCATTTTCACATAAATAAATAAGAATTAGCCCCTGCGGTCCTGATAACATACAATCAATACCATGAATATCATCTAAATAACGTCCCATATATTTAGACAAAACACGTATTTCCATTCCTATTCGATGTTCCATAAATGTCTCCTTTTTTGTTCGGCTGCTAACATTATACGCTTTTGTCACACTATGTCAAATTATTTGAAATTTTATTATTTAAACAAAAAAATAGATATTTTCATATCTATTTAAATAAAGCACTTCCAATTCTAATCATTGTTGATCCATGTTTTAAAGCTTCATGATAATCATTAGACATTCCCATTGATAACTGATCCAATTGATACATTGGATAATCTTTTTGAAGTCTTTGTAAAAGCTCTTGTGTCATTTTAAAATACCTTTCAGTTTCACTACTTTCAATATGTGGTGCCATCATCATAAGTCCTCTTACTTTGACATGAGGATAATCTTTTAAACTATTAAATACTTCATCAATTTCTTCTACTTCAAAACCATGTTTACTTTCTTCTTTAGCAATATTTACTTGAATTAAAACAGGCATTTCTAAATCTCTTTTAGCGGCTTGTTTTTCAATTTCTTTTAATAAAGAATAACGATCTACTGCATGAATTAAAGTTACTTTATCAATAATATATTTAACTTTATTAGGTTGTAATGTTCCAATAAATTGAAATTCACCATTGCCATGATATTTCTCATATTTTTCTAAGAAAGCTTGTACTCTGTTTTCACCAAAACATGTTACACCTAATTCTTCTAATTTTTCTATTTCATGAACATCTACATATTTTGTAGCTGCAACAAGTTTTGCTGGTTTTACTTCCTCTAATATCTTTTTAACTGCTTCTTCATTTACGATCATAAAATCATCCTTTCATGATAAATTCTTACTTTATTATAATTCAATCAAAAAGAAAAACAAGAACTTAGTCTTGTTTTAATCTTATTCTTTCTGATTCCTTTTTTAATACTTTCATTAAAATAGGTGCACATATTAAATAAAAACAAAAGTTTCCTACTGCATGAAAAGTATCAAATAACAATCCTGCCATATAATAAACAATATATAAAGAAGGACCACCTAACATTAATTGTTCTAGAGAAACAACAATACCAAAGACATACCCCATAAAAAAGGAAAAGATAGCCATAGGAAACAGTTTTGGTTCCTTATGTATCTTTTTTAAAAAATCTAATAAAACCTGTGTAATCAAACAAATAACAACCCACGCAAGTATTTGAAAGAAAGTCCATGTTCCCATGCCTAAAAACAAATTAGAAACAACAGTTGTAACAATACTTAATTTAACTCCAAAACCTAATCCAAATAACATGACAGAAATAATAATGATAGAAGTAACAGGTTTAATATTAGGTAATGCTTGTAGATATATACGAGAGGCAATATTAACAGCTGCTAATATTCCTATTAAACTAATTTCTTTTACTTTACTTGAATGCATATAGTCTCCTATTCATAGTTAACATAATACCAAACAACTTTATCGCCATCTTTTAAATTGTATTTAATTGCTGCCTTATTAGGCGCAACACCATTAACACTATACATCCATCCAGACATTGGCCCATGTTGCTTTTCTTTTAAACCACCTATTCCTGAAACATAATAATCACTACCCTCAACTTCTTTACCATTTTTAGCTGCTATAATTTTTAATACACTTAAAGCATTACTATTTTTATCAACATTTAAAGTACCAGCCATCATTGTATTTCCCATTCCAATTACTTGAATATTTATTGTAATTTTTTCATTAGTTGGTTGTTGATTCGATGAACTATTGGTTGATGAATTATTTAACTGATTATTACTTGTTTGTCCACTATTTGATTGAGATTGATTTGTAGAACTTTGAGAATGAGCTACACTACTACTTTTACCATTGCTTTGAGTTGTAGATGATGATTTACTATTTGATTTACTTTCATCATTTGTTTTTGTTTCATCTGTTGATTGTGTTGATGATTGACTGTCACTTTGTGTAGGCTCTGTTTCTTGTGTTTGATCAGTAGTCTCTTGTTTCTCTTCTTTTTTAGTTTCCTTAGTATTTTTTTCTTTCTTATTTTTTGTAGTATCTACTTGTGATACTTGATTGGTCTTATAATTTCCAGTAACACCATTATAAATAGAAAAACTACCAATAAAAACAAAAGAAATTGTAATAAATAATATTACAATTCTTTTTGTTTTATCCATATTTTTTATTTTATTAATGAACTCTTTCATATTCTTTTCTTAATACTAAGAATAATCCACCAGACACCATTGATAATGAAACAAAGATAACAACATTAGTTTCATCTCCAGTTTTTACTGAAGTTGTTTTTTGATTTGTTGTTTCAACTTTATTTGTAGATTGGCTATCTTTTTTTGTATCTGTTGGTTGTGCTGGTTTTGTGTTATCAGGTTGTTCTGGATTCATCATTTTATCATAAGCTTTTTTTGCTTTTTCAAAAACTGAACCATTTTTATATGTACCTAATGTTTTAGCTACTTCTGCAGTTGTATATTCTGCATTATAACCACTTGGGAATGACCCATCGCTTAATTGTTTATTTAAAAGACAATCTATTGGATGAATAGTATAGCTATCATTTAATAAACTATTTGTATCATAGGCGAACATTCCTTCTAATACTTGTGATTGAGTATCTACATTATCAGCAGTAACCCATCCTGTTGTTGTCATTGTTGTATTATTTTTAATATAATCAATTGCTTTATTAATAGTAGTGGCATATTTTTCTTTATTAACAACTGCTAAACCTTCGATAACCCATCCTGTAGTATCATAGTCAGCATAGTAAACTCCACCCCATTCATAACCACAAACACTAGATGATGCTAAATCTGTATTTAACTTATCAGCAAGTAAATTTGTTTTTTCTGATGATGTAGCATATAAAGCATATAATGTCCAAATATCTGAAGAAGCTCCCCAGCTACCTTCAACATTACCATTTTCATCAATTTGGCTTTCTAATGTTTCTTTGTCTTCTGTAGGATCAATTCCTAATAAAACTTCTGTTACAATTTTTTTAGAAAGTGATGTTTTACTAAAATCTACTGAAGAAATATCAAATTGATTACTTTCTGCTTCTAACCCTAAAGATTCTACAGCAAGAATTTTATCTGCATTATTTAAAGTATTGTTATTTTTATAATATTCAACAACTTTAGAATAAACATCATTAATTTTTGATGTATCATAAGAAGCTGCCGATACACCAGAAATAGCAGTCATAAAACATAATACTGAAATCATAAGACTGCATACAATTTTTTTCATTTTCATATTCTTTCCCCTTTCAAATTAAATAACTCCTAAATAAAAACTAGGCATAGTTATCCTAGTTTATCTAGAAGAACTACTTTATACTCCGTAAAGTGTATCCTTAGATATAGGCAAGTATTCCGACTCTGTTTCATTGTTTAAGCGTCTTCCCAGTTTCCCAGTGACTTTGATGCTTATTCTCCACATTACGGCGGCGGGACCGTTCAGGTATTTCACCTGATTCCTTTTTAATTTAAATATATAATATTTAAAACCTATAAATATTATTCAATTTTACTTTGTACTTGGACATTATATTATAATTGATAAAAAAAATATAGACAGAATAGAAAAAAATCGCATGAAATCATGCGATTTTAGATTATCTGATTGTTGTACCTACTGGTAATTCTCCTGCATCTACAACACCTAATACTTTTTTATCTCCACCGGCAAGAACCATACCTTGTGATTCTACGCCTCTTAATTTAGCTGGTTTTAAGTTTGTTACAACAATAACTTTTTTACCAGTAAATTCTTCTGGTGAATAAACATCAGCAATACCACTTACGATTTGTCTTGGTGTTTCTTCACCAACATCAATTTGGCTTACTAATAATTTATCAGCATTTGGATGTTTTTCACATTTAATAACTTTTCCTACTTTTAATTGAATTTTAGAGAAGTCATCAATTGTAATTTCTTCTTTTGTTTCTTTAGCTTCTTTTTCTTTCTTTTCTTTTACAGCTTTGATAGAAGCTTTTTGTTTTGCTTCAATAACTTCTACTTTTTTAGCAACTTCTTTTGGATCTAATCTAGCAAATAACATTTCTGGCTTTTCAACTACTTTTGTTCCTGATGCATAGTTTCCAAATTCTTTTAAGCTTTCAAAATCACGTTGATCTGTATTAATTTGATCTAAGATTTTTGTAGCTGTTGAAGGCATATATGGATATAGCATAACTGCTGAGAATCTGATTGCTTCAATTAAGTTATATAATACTGTAGCTAAACGATCTTTTTTAGTTTCATCTTTAGCTAATGCCCATGGCATTGTTTCATCAATATATTTGTTTGTTCTTCTTAATAAGTTGAAGATTTCATCTAATGCATTTGATGCTTTGAATTCATCCATTTTAGCAATAGATTTAGCTGGCATAGCTAACGCTAAATCTTTTAATTCTTGATCTACGTCTTCACATACGTTTTTGTTTTCTACAATACCACCAAAGTATTTATTAGACATAGCAATTGTTCTATTAACTAAGTTTCCTAAAACGTTAGCAAGATCACTATTAATTCTTTCTACTAATAAATCCCATGTAATACTTCCATCATTATCATATGGAATTTCATGTAATACGAAATATCTTACTGCATCAACACCAAAGATATCTACTAAATCATCTGCATAGATAACATTTCCTTTTGATTTGGACATTTTACTTTCACCTTGTAATAACCATGGATGTCCAAATACTTGTTTAGGTAATGGAATATCTAATGCCATTAACATAATTGGCCAATAAATTGTATGAAATCTAACGATATCTTTACCAATTAAATGTAAATCAGCAGGCCAGTATTTTTTATATAATTCACCATGATTTCCATCTGCATCATATCCAAGTCCTGTAATATAGTTTGTTAAAGCATCAATCCATACATAAACAACATGTTTAGGATCAAAATCAACTGGAATAGACCATTTAAATGATGTTCTAGAAACGCATAAATCTTGTAATCCTGGTTTTAAGAAGTTATTCATCATTTCATTTTTTCTTGAAACTGGTTGAATAAATTCTGGATGATCTTCGATATGTTTAATTAAACGATCTTGATATTTAGATAATTTAAAGAAGTATGCTTCTTCTTTGGCATCATGTACATCTCCCCCACAATCAGGACATTTACCATCAACTAATTGTGATTCAGTAAAGAATGATTCGCATGCTGTACAATATTTACCTTCATAATGACCTAAATAAATATCACCTTTGTCATATAATTTTTTAAAGATTTTTTGTACTTGTTTTTCATGATATTCATCAGTTGTTCTCATGAATCGATCATACGATGTATCCATCATATCCCAAATATTTTTAACTACACCTGCAACTTGATCTACATATTGCTTTGGTTCAATTCCTGCTTCTTTAGCTTTAATTTCAATTTTTTGTCCATGTTCATCTGTTCCTGTTTGGAATCGAACATTGTACCCTTCTTGTCTTTTAAAACGAGCAATTGCATCAGCTAAAATAATTTCATAAGTATTTCCAATATGAGGTTTACCTGAAGTATAAGTAATTGCTGTTGTAAGATAATAATCTTTTTCGTCTTTCATCTTCTAATCTCCTTTATAAAAATAAAAAACGCCCTTATAAAAGGACGAATAATCGCGGTACCACCTTTTTTACACATTGCTGTGTCACTCAAAACTTTAACGCAGTTAACGATTATTTCTAACTATTTGAAATAACTACTCCTGGGCCATCTCTTAAAGTTTAACATACTGATTTTCACCAGCCATCAGCTCTCTAAATGTTTTGCTTTAACATCTTCCATTCTTCGTATTTATTATATCCTTATTAACTTTATCAAACCCTTAAATCAATGTCAATGAGTTGTTTGAATAAAAATATGTTTCACGTGAAACAAAAATAGTATAGCCTAAACTATACTATTTATATTCAGAATGTCCTTTATATTTGATTAAATCAGATACAGTAACAAATTGATAACCTTCTTTACTTAATTGATCTAAAGCCATTTCTAATCCAGCAACAGAATTTTCATGAATATCATGAATCAAGACAATATTACCATCACCAGTTTTTGTTTTAGCATCTCTTATAATATTATTACATACTATTTGTGCACCATCTGTTGCTTTACTATAACGCCAATCTTCTGTATCTCCATCCCATAAAATCATACTTAAACCATATGTGTTGAAGGCTGATTTAACTGCATCATTTTTTGCTCCATATGGAGGTCTAACAAGTGTCGGTTCAGTACCTGTTGCTTTAAAACAAGCATCTTGTGTTTTCTTAATTTCTTCATCTAAAGCAGTAGCATCTAATTTTGTAAGTTGTGCATGTTGATATGTATGACTTGCTATCTCATGTCCTCTTTCATAAACTGATTTAACAATATCTGGATAAAGATTCATGTTTTGACCTAATTCGAAGAATGTTCCTCGACCATTATATTTTTCAAATGCATTCATTGCTCTTTCAGTTAACGTTTTATGAGGTCCATCATCCAATGTAATAGCAACCATTTTTTTCTTTGGATCTACTTTCATTAACTTAGGTGCTTTGACACCTAATGGTGCATTAGATGGAATATTTTTATTTGCTAATTTTATGTAATCTTTATATTCTTTATAATTAATAACAATTTTATTTTTTAATGTATCATCTGTATAATATGTAAAACTATCTTTATCAACTTTTATTAATGTTGATTCTTTGTTATATTCATTTACACCCAATGTATTTAATAAATCTCCATATTTACCATGTAAACAATCTTTTAAAGCAACTAATTGATTTGTTTTACAATCATATGTCATTATAGATTTTGTTGCTTTTGTTTTTGTCTCATCTTCATTAATACGCTTATAATCTAATTCAACAACAACATATTGTTTATAAATCTTTTTACAAGAGTAATCTAGATATAATATATCTTTTTGATCCTTTTTCTTTTTTTCTGATTTTAAATATGTGCTATATGATTCTTTAATAATTTTATTTAAATTCTTTTCTTTTAATTTAGGATAGTATAATGAAATGTAAAAATCATCATTTTCTTTTTCATAGTGTTGTACTGTTCCATATTGTTTATTTGTTTCATTATAAGTATTATAATCTTCATATTTATTTTTCTCATTAAATAGTAAAAAATAAATACCTCCTAATATTAATATCACAACCAATAATGTAATAATTACAGGTATTGATTTTAATCTTCTTTTTCTTCCATGTCTACCATAATTGTAGCTATCTTTGCTATACATATTACCACTTCCTCCTTTTTTATAATATACCACAAATGATATATCTTTTATAGCTTTTAATTTTGTTTCACGTGAAACAAAAAAAGAATATCATTATTTAGAATGATATTCTTGATAAACACTATTTTTATTTAAATTTCTTTGTTTAGCAACTTCTTTAATTGCATCTTTAGTAGACATTCCTTTTTCAATATACATATCTACGTCTTCCTTGATTGTTGTTTCAAAAGTTATTTCTTCTTCTACTTCTTGACTACCTTCAACAACAATAACCATTTCTCCTTTTAATTCTTCTACAATAGAAATAATTTCAGAAATATGACCTCTAATGATTTCTTCATGTTTTTTAGTAATTTCTCTACATAAAGCAATATTTCTATCTCCTAGAATATCTAACATTAAATTTAATGTTTTTTTAATTCTATGTGGTGATTCATAAAAAACAATTGTTTCTTTATATTTCTTTAAATCAATTAATTCTTTTTTCTTTTTCTTATCTAAATGATCTAAAAAACCATAAAACATAAATGGTTGTGGAGCAATTCCTGAAACAACTAAAGCATCTAAACAAGCATTACATCCTGAAATAGGAACAACATTTATTTCATGTTCTATTGCTTCTTTAACTAATTCATATCCAGGATCAGAAATAGCAGGATAACCAGCATCACTTACTAAAGCAATATCATTTCCTTCTTCTAATAATTGTATAAGTTTAGGAATTGATTGTTTTATGTTATGTTCATGATGAGAAATAAGTTTTGTTGAAATTTCAAAATGATTTAAAAGCTTAACAGTATTTCTTGTATCTTCTGCAGCAATATATTTTACATTTTTTAAAGTATTAATAGATCGATATGTCATTTCATCTAAATTACCAATAGGTGTTGCTACTAAATATAATGTTGGTCTTTCATTTTCAAAACTCTTTTGTCTATTCATCTATCTTCTCTCCAAACATTCTTCTTACTTCATTACTGTAACTTCCATCATCATTATGTGCATATAATGGTGGTTCGATTTTTAATCCTTTTTTTCCTTTATACATTCCTTCTACTAATAAGACATGTGAATCTCTATTCATTTTAGGATATACAAAACGTATTCTTTTAGGTTCAATATCATATTTTTGCATAATATTTAAAATATCAATCATACGATCAGGTCGATGAACAATTGCAAATCTTCCTTTGTTGTCTAATAAATAAGCTGCCGCTGAAATAATACCTTCTAAATCAATTTTTATTTCATGACGTGCTATTGTTAAATATTCATTATCATTTAAATTACTATTTTCCCCTACTTTAAAAAATGGTGGATTGCAAACAATCAGCTGTGCTTTTGGTAACTCTTTGATAACATCTTTAATATCTCCATGAACGACTTCAATTTGGTCATTTAAATCATTCATCTCAACATTTCTTCTAGCAAGATCAGCCGCTTCATCTTGAATTTCTATACCTATAATTTTTTTAGGTGTTCTTTTTGAAAGCAATAATGGAATAGCCGCATTATTTGTACCAAAATCAACAATATTTTTTACATCTTTATTGATTGTACAAAACTGTGATAATAAAACAGTATCCAAAGAAAAGTTAAACATATCTTTTCTTTGGATAATTTTCAAATCATTATGTGCTAATAAATAATTAATGACTTCTTGGTTTTCCATTTTTCTTTCCTGCATGATTATTTTTATCAAATTTAATTTCGTCTAAACCAACGAATACAATTCCATTATTTGTTTCAATTTTAACAAGATCATTAATAACATTTAATCCTGTTACTTTTACATCTTTATCTTGATATTTTACATGTGATCCTATTTTAGGAAAACGTTCTTTTTCTAAAGAATAAATTTCATCTTCATATTTTAAACAACACATTAATCTTCCACATGCACCTGATATTTTTTCTATATTAATTGCTAACATTTGATTTTTAGCCATATTAATAGAAACTCCATTAAATTCTCCTAAAAGAGTTGAACAACATAATGGTAAACCACATGTTCCAATTCCACCAATTACTTTTGCTTTATCTCTTGGGCCAATTTGTCTTAACTCTATTCTACATTTGAAAACAACAGCTAATTCCTTTAATAGTTCCCTAAAATCAACACGATCATCGGAAGTATACATAAAAATAACTTTTGCTTTATCTAATGTATATTCACAATTAGTAAGTTGCATATTAACATCATATCTTGAAACAATTTCTTTACATGTTACTAATGCTTGTTTTGCATCCTTAACATTTTTTTGATAATTTTCTATATCTTTTTTTGTAGCTTTTCTAACTATCTTTTTTAATTCTGTATCTAAATTAAATTCTGATATATCTTTTAATTCCTGTGATATTTCTCCAAGTTCTAATCCTCTAGCAGTTTCTACAACTACTCGGTCATCTTTTTTTAATTTTAAATTTGTGGAAAAATAATAGATCTTACCAGCACTTTTAAATTTTACACTTGCAAGTTTAATTTCTTCCATATAAATTCCTTTCTATATTCTATACATCATACTATCCATAAGTAATGGAATATTAGCATTTGTATCTAATAAGTATGATGTTTCTAATAATAATTCAATTTTCTTTATTATATCATTGTTATCATATGTTAGTGAATTAAAAAATTTTACGTGATTACAAAAAACAGCTTTTTCATTTTGTTTCACGTGAAACATATCCTTAAGTGCAAGAATAATAAAGTTAATAAATAATTTAATATTTTCCTTTTCTTTATGATCTTTAAGCATATGAATTTGTGTGTTTATGATAAGATTTTCTCTATATAAAAATAAATCCTCAACAAAATTGATTGCTTGCAACATAATATCATCAAAATCATCCTGATTTAAATTTTCTAAATCATCTTCATCTTTAATAATATAAGATAAGACACTTGCTTTTTCTTCTTCATATCCTTTAGCAATCAATTTTTCTTTAAGTACTTCTTTATTATCTGGTTTTAATTCTATAACCTGACATCTAGATATAATCGTTGGTAAAATACGATTGATATTTTTAGTTGTAAAAATTGCATAAATACCTTCTGTTGGTTCTTCTAATATTTTAAGTAAAGCATTCATAGCTTCTTTGGTTGTTTTTTCAACATTCTTTAAAATATAAACTTTTGCCTTACCTTCAAGAGAAGACTTTTTGAAAGTTTCTTGTATATTTTCAATGTGTTTCTTTTTAATACTTTCCTCTTCTCCATCAATTTCTATAATATCTGCATATTGATGGTTTAATACTTTTTGACAATCTATACATTGTTCACAAGCTAAGGTTTCATTACATATAAGTGACATTGTTAGAAACTGTAATGGTTGATCAGTATTATTTCCGACAAGTAAGAATGCATGTGGTATTTTTTTTAAGTTAAATTCATTTTCAATAATTCTATAGAATAAAGGTTGATTTTCTTTTAAATAATCTTTGATCATAATATTTTCTTAATTTCCTTTAAGGCATCTTGTACAACATCTTCAACCTTTTGATCTGCATTGATTTTTACAATACGATCACTATATTGTTTACAAATTGTTAAATAACCTTCATAAACATTTTTATGAAAATCACTTTTTTCTAAATCTAATCGGTTTGTTTCTCTTTGATTAACTTTAATTCTTTCTAATCCTTTTTTATAATCAATATCAAAAAATAAAGTTTTATCTGGCATAACATCGTTTATCGCAAATAAATTCATATTATAAACTTCATCAATTCCTAGATTTCTAGCAACACCTTGATAAGCAAGTGAACTATCTACAAAACGATCACATAATACAATATACCCTTCTTTTAAAGCTGGTAATACTTTTTCTACAAGATGTTGTCTTCTTGCTGCTGCATATAATAAAGCTTCTGTACGTGCATCCATTTTTGTATTTTTCTTATCTAAAATAACATTTCTTATTTGTTCAGCAATATCAACCCCACCTGGTTCTCTTGTAAGTAAGACTTTATATCCTGATTCATTTAATATTTTTACAAGTTCTTTAGAAACTGTTGTTTTTCCACTACCTTCTGGTCCTTCTAATGTAATAAACTTTCCTGTCATAATACTTCTCTCCTCTTTCTTCATTATTATAACTGATTTTTCTATTTAAACAAGAAAAGACCTCTTGCAAGGTCTTATATTTTCTTTCTTCCTTCTAAAGATTTTAATAATGTTAATTCATCTGCATAATCAATATTACTTCCTATTGGTAATCCATTAGCAATTCTACTTGTTTCTATTCCTTTTTTCGCTAACAACTTAGCTAGAAACAATGCTGTTGTTTCACCTTCTCTTGTAGGATTCGTTGCAATAATCACTTCTTTAACTCCATCAAGTCTTTCAAATAAAGAATTAATATTTAAATCATCTATCGTTTTACCATCAATCATAGAAATCGTCCCATGTAAAACATGATATAATCCATGATATTCTCTAACCTTTTCCATAGCAAAAACATCTTTAGGACTTTCTACAACACAAATAACTGATTGATCCCTTGTTTCATCTTTACAAATTTCACAAAGTTCACCTTCACAAATATGTCCACATTTTTTACAGTAATGGATATTATCTTGAAAATGAGATAACACATTTGCAAACTCTTGAACATATTCTTTATCCATTGATAAAACATGATAAGCTAATCTTTCTGCAGATTTACCACCTATTCCTGGTAGTCTTTTAAAACATTCAACTAAATCTGTAAATGACTTTGGATAATTCATAATACACTCCTATTCTTCAAATTCAACAATCTCATCACCAAACATATCAATCGCATATTGTTGAGCTTCTGTAAGTTCTACAACCGGTTCATGATATTCATCAATATGATGTAAAACAATTGGTTGTGGTTGTGGTAATTTTTTTTCTTTACTAAGTTGAATAAATTTTTGTCTCATATTTGGCCAATCTGCTTCCATTACTGCAATAAAATCGTATTCTGATCCTAAAACTTCCTTTAAGAAATTTTTTAATGGATAATAATTTTCTGTATAGTTAATACTATTCACTTCTGGTTGATATTTCAATGTCAAAATAAAACCTTTTTCACCAGCAGCTACAGGTTTAGCATCACATAGCATATTTGCATATTTAGCAGTATTAAGATTATAACAATATCTTCTAATAACTGGCCATTTATCTTGAATATCATTTAAAACTGTTCTTTTCGCCTGTACTAAAATATTTAAAATGTCATTAAAGTCTACTTCTATTTGAGCTGTTGTTTTTACTTCTTTTACCTCTTCTTTAGATTCTTCCACAGGAGTTTCTACTTGTTCAACTTTCGGTTCTTTCTTTTCTTCTACCTTTTCTTGTAAATATTCTTGAGGTTCAATTACTGGTTCTTGTATCTTTTCTACTGGTTTTTCAACCACTTCTTCTTGTTGAACTTCAACCAATGTTTCATGTGAAACATTTTCAATAACTTTTGGTTCTTCTACAACAACTTCTTTATGTTCATTTTCAATTTGATTACATATCTTTAATAAAGCTAATTCAAAATATGTTGATGAATCTACAGCCTGTCCATAATGACTACTTGCATCCATAAAAATATCAATCATTTGAAATGCTTCTTCTACTAATATATAAGGAACAATTTGTTGGATATCGTTTTTATGCAAAACAAATAATAAAGATAAATCTTGCGTGTTTTTAAAAATAATAACATCTTTTAAAACATCTATTAAATCTTTTGTCAATCTCTTTAAATCAATACTTAAAGACATCATATGATCTAATGTTTTTAAAACATTCTTCATATCCTTTGTCAGTAATAATTTAATTAAACGTATTTTTTCATCATTTGCTAATAAACCATAAACTTTATTAATATTTTCTACTGTTAAATGTCTATCATACGCTAAACATTGTTCTAAAATACTTAAAGCATCCCTCATTCCCCCATCAGCCAACTTAGAAATAATTTCAAGAGATTCTTCATCATATTCTACATTTTCTTCTTTTAATACATATTCCAAACGACTAATAATATCATGTTCATCCACACGTTTGAAATCAAATCTTTGACAACGTGAAATAATAGTTGGCAAAATTTTATGTGGTTCTGTTGTTGCTAGAATAAATACGATATGTGCTGGTGGTTCTTCTAATGTTTTTAATAAAGCATTGAATGCTTCAGGTGTCATCATATGAACTTCATCAATAATATAAACTTTATATTTAGCATTAATAGGGGCATATTTTACTTTATCTATCAAATCTCTAACTTCATTGACTCCATTATTACTTGCTGCATCAATTTCAATAACATCAGGATGATCTCCTTGAGTAATTGCTTTACAGTTAGGACATTCATTACATGGAGGATGATCTCCTGTACAGTTAATAGCTTTAGCTAATATTTTAGCAATCGTTGTTTTCCCTGTTCCACGTGGTCCAGCAAATAAATAAGCATGCGCTATTCTATTTTCTTTAATTGCATTTTTTAATGTAATTGTAACATGACTTTGTCCAGCGACATCTTCAAATGTTTGCGGACGATAAGTACGATACAAGGCTTTATATGACATATTCTCAACTCCTATCTCCTACATTATACACGAAAAAAAGATATGAGTAATCATATCTTTTGACGTTTCTTTTTAAAATAGTCTTTTATTAACTTTGAACATTTATCTTTTAAAATATCTGATTGAATCATGGGAATATAATTAAGTTTAGGATCTGGTAAATGAATCAATTTATCTAAAGACATCCATCTTGTATCACTTGCACCATAAACAACTCTTTGAATATGACTTTGAATAATAGCTCCCGAACACATTAAACAAGGTTCTAAAGTTGTATAAAGTGTACATTCATCTAAGCGCCATCTTCCTATTTTTTTACAAGCTTCTTCAATAGCTAACATTTCTGCATGACCATAAGTTTGATTTAAATACTCTCTTTGATTATATGCACGGGCAATAATTTGATCATCTTTTACAATGATACATCCAATTGGTACATCATCATGTTTTAATGCTTTTAAAGCTTCTTGATAAGCTATTTCCATATATTCTTCATCATTCATCTTTTTTTCCTCTAAAAATAAAGACCATCACACATAGACGGTACTTCTTAATGCTGCTACCTTCCGGTCCTGACATGGTTCGAAGCCGCCTATTGTAATGGCAAATATGATTATAACGTATTTTAGATTTTTAATCAATATATAAATTCATTAAAAGTGCATCATAATACTTTTGATTGACATTAAACATTTGAGGATATCTCCCTATTTCTTGAAAATTAAACTTTTTATAAAGATTAATAGCTGATAAATTATCCTCTTTCACTTCTAAATCAAGAACTTTTAAAGATGTTTCTTTGATCATTTCTAAAGCTTCTTCCATCATCATTGAAGCAATCCCCATATTCCAATATTCTTTTTTAACAGTGATTGCAAAATGACCAATATGTTTTAATCTTTCTTTTTGTTCACCTTGAATAGATAATAAAGAAACAAGTTCATCATCAATAAAACCACATAAAAGTAAACTATTCTCTTGATCAATAAAATCTTGAATAACTTCCATTTCTTCAAATTCATTTAAACAACATTCATTTAAACCATAAGTTAAGTTATCACTTTCTCCACCAACCTGATTTAAATAATCAATAATCATTGAAGCATCCTCAATTTCTGCTTCACTTATAAATAATTCCATCTTTCTTTTACCTTTCTATAAAAAAGAGTCACCGAAGTGACTATTTTTTAGGAATAATAATGTCTTTACCACCCATATAAGGACGTAACGCTTTTGGAATATTAATAGATCCATCTTCATTATAGTTATTTTCAATAAAAGCAATAACTGCTCTTGTTGAAGCTAAAACTGTATTATTTAAAGTAGAAACATAATAATTTCCATTTTCACCTTTAGCACGAATACCTAAACGTCTAGCTTGTGCATCTCCTAATGTTGAACAAGAACCAACTTCAAAATATTTTTGTTGTCTTGGTGACCAAGCTTCAACATCACATGATTTAACTTTTAAATCAGCTAAATCTCCAGAACAACATTCTAATGTTCTTACTGGAATATCTAAACTTCTAAATAATTCAACTGTATATGACCACATTTTGTCATACCATTCCATAGCTTCTTCTGGTTTACATAAAACAACCATTTCTTGTTTTTCAAATTGATGAACACGATAAATACCACGTTCTTCAATACCATGTGCACCTACTTCTTTTCTAAAACATGGTGAATAAGAAGTCATTGTAATTGGTAATTCTTCTTCTTTAACGATTTGATCTTTAAATTTACCAATCATACTATGTTCAGAAGTTCCAATTAAGTATAAATCTTCACCTTCAATTTTATACATCATGGCATCCATTTCATCAAATGACATAACACCTGTAACAACATCACTACGAATCATGAATGGTGGAATACAATAAGTAAATCCTTTATCAATCATGAAATCTCTAGCGTATGAAAGCATTGCTGATGATAAACGAGCGATATCTCCCATTAAATAATAGAAACCATTTCCACTTGTTCTACCTGAAGCTTCTTTATCTAAACCATTAAAACGAGCAATGATATCAGCATGATATGGAATTTCATACTCAGGTACAACTGGATCTCCGTATTTTTGAATTTCTACGTTTTCTGAATCATCTTTTCCAATAGGTACTGAATCATGAATGATATTTGGTATTTTCATCATGATTTCTTTTAATTCTTTACCATATTCTTCTTCTTTAACTTCTAAATCTTTTAATTCTTCTGCCATAGAAGTTACTTTTGCTTTAATTTCTTCAGCTTCATCTCTTTTGCCTTCTCTCATTAAAGCACCAATTTCTTTAGAATATTTATTTCTTAAACTTCTAATTTCACTGGCTCTTGTGACAACTTCACGATAATCTTTATCTAATTTATAAGCTTCATCTACTAATCCAACTTTTTCATCTTGAAATTTTTTCTTCATATTTTCTTTGACTAAAGTAGGATTTTCTCTAATTAAATTAATATCAATCATTTTCTTTCCCCTTATATTATTAATAACTGCCTTGATTATACATCAAGGCTATTTTCTTTGCAATTCTCTTTTAATCCAAGCCATAATCACTTGAACAATCATCTCTTGTTGACTGTCATTTAACTGTGTATGTGGCTTAATATGATACCACTTATATAAACACCCTCGACAACATGAAGCCGTGGCATGTTGAGCAATAAACACAGGATGATTTTTCATCGGTGTTTGCTTTCCATCATTTAAAATCACAGCCGGTGCTATTCTTTTAGAAATAAAATCTCTGGCGTGTTGTTCTATAACATCTAAGCCTTTTTCATTACAATAATCTTTATACTTTTTAGCAAGATGAAAAGAACTTCTAAACTTTGAATGATCTAAACGATTAAACAATCTTTTTAATTCTTCCCCATTCATTTCTAAAAGAGTCAGATTACTCTGACTCTTCTTCACCTTCTTCTACAACTTCTTCTTCATTTTTAGCAACAACTTCCACAGAAGAAACCTTGCTATCATGTACTTTAATAAGTCTTACACCTTGAGTCGCACGTCCTGCTGTTTTAACTTGTTCCATAGGTAAACGAATCACAATACCATCATCTGTAATAATTAATAAATCTTCATTACCTTCTACTGCTCTAATCGCTACAATTTGTCCATTACGTTCAGTAACATTAATTGTTTTAACACCTTTTCCACCACGATTAGAAACACGATATTCATCAATTGGTGACATCTTACCATAACCTTTTTCCGTAACAACCATAATTAATTGTCCTTCACGGTTTGTTGTCATACCAATAACTTTAGAACCATCAACATTAATACCTCTTACACCACTTGCACTTCTTCCCATTGGTCTAACATGACCTTCAGAGAATCTTACAAGTTTACCATTACTAGCAGCAATTAAGATTTCATCATCCCCTTTAGTTAATTTAACACCAACTAAAGAATCATCTTCTTTTAACTTAATAGCAATCTTACCTGTTTGTCTAATGTTTTCAAATTCTGAAATATCAACACGTTTAACTAAACCTTGTTCAGTTGCAAAGAATAAATACCAATGTTTATCTTCTTCAATCATTTTCTTATTAATATTAATTAATGATTTAACACTTTCATCTTTATCAAGATTTAAAATATTAACAATTGGTAATCCCTTAGCAGTTCTACCAAATTCAGGAATATTATATCCTTTCAAACGGTATACCTTTCCTTTATTTGTAAAGATCAATAAATCATCATGTGTTGACATATGAATAAGTGAACTAATCACATCATCTTGTGTTGTTGACATACCTTTAACACCACGTCCACCTCTGTTTTGAGATTTATAAGTATCTACTGGCATACGTTTTACATAACCATTATTTGTAAGTGAGATGATAACATCTTCTACTGGAATTAAGTCTTCATCTTCAATATCAAATGTTCCTTGAATAATTTCAGTACGACGTTTATCACCATATTTTTCTTTCATTTCTAATAATTCATTTCTAATGATTTCTAAGATACGTTCTTCATTAGCAAGAATATCTTTTAAATCAGCAATTGTAATTAATAAATTATTTAATTCTTCTTCAATCTTTTCTCTTTCCAAACCAGCTAAACGTTGTAATTGCATTTCTCTTACAGCTTTAGCTTGTTTATCAGACATTCCAAATTCATCCATTAATCTTTGTTGAATGATTTCAGTTGTTCTACTTGTACGAATTAATTGAATAATTTCATCGATATGATCTAAGGCTTTCTTTAAACCTTCTAAAATATGTGCTCTTGCTTCTGCTTTATTTAATTCAAATTGTGTTCTACGACGAATAACTTCTTCTTGATGTTGTAAATAATATTGAATTAATTCTTTAAGTGTTAAAGTTTTAGGTTCATTATTAACTAAAGCAATATTATTGACACCAAATGTTGTTTGTAAAGAAGTTAATTTATATAATTGATTTAAAATAACTTCTGCTTGAACATCTCTCTTTAATTCAATGACAATTCGAATTCCTTCACGGTTTGATTCATCACGAACATCACTAATACCTTCAACAACTTTATCACGTGCTAAATGCGCAATCTTTTCGACTAATCTTGCTTTATTTACTTGATAAGGAATTTCATAAGCAACGATTCTTTGTCTTCCCTTATGTTCTTCAATTTCTGTTTTTGCACGCATAACGATTAAACCATTACCTGTTTCATAGGCTTTTTTAATCGCACTCTTTCCTAAAATATATCCTCCTGTAGGAAAATCAGGTCCTTGAATATAATTTTCCATTAATTCTAAAACAGTAATATCAGGATTTTTACTTACCGCAATAACGGCATCAATCACTTCACCAATATTATGAGGTGGCATATTTGTAGCCATCCCAACAGCGATTCCTGTTGTCCCATTGACCAATAAGTTAGGAATACGACAAGGTAATACCGATGGTTCTCTTTCTTCACCATCATAGTTTGGAATAAAATCAATCGTATCTTTATTGATATCTCTCATTAATTCCATTGAAATTTTAGACATTCTCGCTTCAGTATAACGCATAGCGGCAGCGCCGTCACCGTCAATTGAACCAAAGTTTCCATGACCATCTACAAGCATATAACGATATGAGAAATCTTGTGCCATTCTCACTAAGGCTTCATAAATTGAAAAATCTCCATGAGGGTGATATTTCCCCATAACTTCCCCAACGATACGCGCAGATTTCTTATACGCTTTATCACTATAACAACCAAGTTCATTCATACCATAAACAATACGTCTTTGAACTGGTTTCATTCCATCTCTTACATCAGGTAATGCACGTGCTACGATAACTGACATGGCATAATTCATGAAAGAAGTTTTCATTTCTGATGTTAATTGAATTTTTCTAATTCCTTTTTCTTGATTATCCATTTTCTACTCCTTCTAAATATCTAAATCAGTTACATATTTTGCGTTTTCTTGAATAAATTCTCTACGAGGTTCAACTTTTTCTCCCATTAAAACATCAAAAATCATATCAGCTTCCATCGCTTCATCTAATTCAATACGATTTAAAATACGATGTTCAGGATCCATTGTTGTTTCCCATAATTGATCCGCATTCATTTCTCCTAACCCTTTATATCTTTGGATAGAATATTTTGCACCTTCACCTAACTTTGTTCTTAAATCATCTAATTCTTCATCACTATATAAATAGTGTTCTTCTTTTCCATGTTTTAATAAATAAAGTGGAGGTTGAGCCGCATAAACAAAGCCACCTTCAATTAAAGGTTTTAAATAACGATATAAGAAAGTTAACATTAAAATACGAATATGTCCTCCATCGACATCGGCGTCGGTCATAATAACGATTTTATGATAACGTAATTTATTAATATCAAAATCTTCACCAATTCCTGTACCAAAAGCAGTAATCATACTACGAATCGTATCACTTGATAAAACACGATCTAATCGCGCTTTTTCAACATTTAAGATTTTACCACGAAGCGGTAAGATAGCTTGAATACGACGATCTCTACCCATCTTAGCACTACCCCCGGCAGAATCCCCTTCGACAATGAAGATTTCACATTCACTAGCATCTCTTGATGAGCAGTCAGCTAATTTCCCAGGCAATGATGTAATTTCCATTCCTGTTTTTCTTCTTGTCATTTCACGTGCTTTTTTCGCAGCTAAACGTGCATGAGAAGCAACGATTGCTTTTTCAACAATAATTTTGGCAGTATCAGGATTTTCTAATAAAAATTGATCCAATGATTTAGAAATAATATTTGAAGCAATTTTTCTTACTTCTGCATTTCCTAATTTTGTTTTTGTTTGTCCTTCATATTGAGGATCAGGATGTTTAACAGAAATAATCGCTGTTAAACCTTCACGACAATCTTCTCCTGATAAAGCATCATCTTTTTCTTTTAAGAAGTTTCCTTTTCTTGCATAGTTATTAATAACCCTTGTAAGAGCTAAACGGAAACCTTCTTCATGTGTTCCTCCTTCATGTGTATTAATATTATTACAGAAAGAGTAAATATTTTCTTGATAACCATCATTATATTGCATTGAAACTTCAATCTTAATATCATTTTGCATATCTTCTACATAAATGATTTCATCATGAATTGGTGTTTTATTTTTGTTGATATAAGCAACATATTCCTTAATACCACCTTCATACATATAATCATGTTCACGATTTTGTCCATCTCTTAAATCAGTTAAACTAATTCTTAATCCCTTATTTAAGAAAGCAAGTTCTCTAATTCTTTGTCTTAAAACTTCATAATCATAAGTTGTTGTTTCTTTAAAGATTTCAGCATCTGCTTTAAAAGTAACTTTTGTTCCTTGCTTATCAGTAGGTCCTAATTCTTTTAATGGTGCAACTGGTGTCCCACCATTTTCAAATCTTTGATAGTATTCTTTTCCATCACGATAAACATTGACTTCTAGCCATGAAGATAAGGCATTAACAACAGAAGCACCTACACCATGCAATCCACCGGAAACTTTGTAGCCTCCGCCACCAAATTTACCACCAGCATGTAAAACAGTAAAAATTGTTTCAACTGTTGATTTACCTGTCTTAGCGTGTTTTCCAGTTGGCATTCCACGACCATCATCAATAACTTCAACTACATCGTCATCTTTCAAAATTACTTTAATATGACTTGCATACCCTGCTAAAGCTTCATCGATTGAGTTATCAACAATTTCCCAAACCAAATGATGTAACCCTCTAGATGATGTTGTACCAATATACATACCTGGTCTTTTTCTAACAGCTTCTAATCCTTCTAATACTTGGATATCTGACTCATCATAGCTATGTTGTACTTTATTTTCTTCTGCCATCATTTTTCCTCCCTATGATTAATATTAATTTTCTTAGCTTCTTTAATAACATGATGTTCTATTCCATCTATTGATGTTGTTGTAATAAACGTTTGAATACGATTATTTAAAATATCTAAAAGTTTTGTTTTTCTTTGATCATCTAATTCTGATAAAACATCATCTAATAAAAGAATAGGATATTCTCCAATTTCTTCTTTTATTAATTCTATTAAAGCTATTTTCATACTTAAAACGATTGTTCTTTGTTGACCTTGAGAAGCAAACTGATGTGCACTCTTATTATCAATAAAGATCTTCATATCTTCCTTATGAATTCCATAATAAGTACTTAAATATCTTAAATCTCTTTCAAATCCTTTTTGATAAAGTTTTAAAATATCTTCTTTATTAACATTTTTAATAAAACATTCATACTGCAATTCAACGATCTCATGACAATTTGCAATATTTAAATAAATATCTTTTACTTTTAAAGATAAACGTTCGATAAAATTATTTCTTTTTTCAATAATCTTAATTTGAACTTCAGCTAATTGCTCATCTAAAGTTTCTAGATATTCATCATATTTACCTCTTCTTTGATTCAATAATTTAAGATACTGATTTCTTTCCTTTAATAATCGATTATACTTAGTAAGATAAAAAACATAAATTGGTGAGATTTTAGATAACTCCAAATCTAAAAACTTTCTTCTAATACTCGGAGAACCTTTAACCAATGATAAATCATCTGGTACAAAGACAACCGCATTTAAATAACCTACATAATCTGAAATCTTTAAAATATCTTTTCCATCTACTTTTGCTTTTTTTGATTCCTTAGATAAAATAAGTTCTAATTGATGCATTCTTTCATTAGAAAAAACATTTCCTTTTACTTTTGCAAAGTCATGATCAAATTGAATCATTTGATCATTGATATGTGTTCTAAAAGATTTACAGACAGATAATAAATAGATTGCTTCGATAATATTCGTTTTCCCTTGAGCATTCCCACCAATTAAAATATTAATTCCTTGATCAAACTCAATAAAAAAATGATTATAATTTCTAAAATCAGTCAGTTCTAAATTATTGATGCGCATTTATACAATAAAAATTTCCTTCAAATTCAACTTGGTCACCATCATGAAGCTTTTTTCCTCTTCTAAGTTCCACTTCACCATTGACCTTTACTTGACCATCTTTAATAATCATTTTTGCTTCAATCCCACTAGATACAAGATTAACAAATTTTAAAAATTGATCTAATTTAATATATTCATCTTTAATTGGTATTTCTTTCATACTTAACCTTCTTTTCTCTATAATTGTACTAAGTTAGTATATCATAAAAATCATAAAAATTCAAAATATTGCGCTATATTCGCTATTTTTATTTACGAATAGAAAAATACTTTTTTGATAAAAAAGCTCTTAAAATAAAAATTACTCCCCAAATAAACAATTAAAAGGAAAATTTACAAAAAAAAGAAGCTTTCGCTTCTTAATATGTTCTAACTGGTAAAACAAGTTGTAATAATTCATCAGAATCAAAATCTTTAACGATGAATGGTTTCATTTCTCCAGTGAATAATATTTTTATTTTATCACCACTAAATGATTTAATAGCATCACTTGCATATTTACAACTAAATGAAATAGTAAGTGGTTCTCCTTTATAGAAAGAAGAAGCTAAATTTTCTTCTACTGAACCAATTTCTTGTTGATATGAAGATAAAATAACTTGTTCATTAGACATATCTAATTTCACAATATTATTTTGTTCATTTAATAATAATGAAACACGGTCAATCGCATTTAATAAATCAGCTCTATTAATATCTAATTCATAATCAAATTCTAAAGGAATCAATCGAGCTGTATCAGGATAAGATCCATCAATCAAACGTGTTTGAATAATATTTTTATCAAACACAAATAATACTTTACGTTCAGATACATATAATTCAATAAGTTCATCTTTTTCAATAATCTTACTAATTTCATCTAAACTTAATTTAGGAATCGTAATATTAAAAGTCACATCTTCATCAATAGAAATAATCTTTTTAGCTAAACGATAACTATCAGTAGCAACAACTTCTAAAACATGATCATGCGCTTTAAAATTGATACCAGTTAAAATAGGTCTTGTTTCTTTATCACTAGCAGCAAACTTTGTTTCTCCAATAATATCTTTTAATACAAGAGCATTCATTATAAAATGAGTTCCTGTTTTACTTAAATCAATACGTGGATATTCAATAGCATCAGTACCATTTAAGCTGTATTCAATTTGACTTCCTTTAATACGAGTAAGTAAACCATCAATAATTTCAATTTCAATATCATCACTATTGATCTTTCTTACAATATCAAAGATATAACGACTATTTAAAACAACTGCTCCTTCTTTAAGGATTACTAAATCATCATCTTCATCAATAATTGTTTGAATAGTGATATCACTATCACTTCCTGTTAAGATAAGTTGATGAGCTTGTAAATCAAATTTAATCCCTGTTAAAACAGGTAAAGGACTACGAACAGATACAGCTCTTGTTGCTTTAGCAAGTGCGTTTAATAATTTGATTCTTTTAATTTTAAAATGCATATTTGCCTCCTGTTATTTATATATTTAAAAATAAATCATTATTACTATTAGCATGTGAACAATGTGCATAAATGTAAAATATGTTGATTTTATCAATGCTTTTTATATGAATATCAATGTGTACATATTGTTGATATTAGTCACTACATTGTGCCTAACTTTTGTTTAAGCTTATCTACAGCGAGTTTATAATCTGGATCTTTTTTGATTTTTGTTTCTACTCTTTTACAAGCTTTCATAACTGTAGAATGGTCTCGATTGGAAAAAGTTGTTCCAATTTCACTAAAAGTAATATCCAAAAGTTCCCTCATTAAATACATACATATTTCACGAGGTGTTACCAAGTTTCTCGTTCTATTTTTAGAAATAATTTGACTAATGGTTAAATAATAGAATTCAGCAGTTGTTTTTAAAATGAATTCTTTTGTTAGTGGTTCTTGTGCTTTTTTTATAGTTTTTTGATCTTTAAAGACTTCAGATGCAAAATTCATATCTATGTAATTAGTTGATTCCATGATACTACAGAAGAATAGTCGTTTTAATTGACCTTCTAAAGAACGAATATCATTACAATAATTCATAACCATGAAGTCTAAAACATCATCTGTAATAACTAAATCTGTATTACCTAGATTTTCTATTTTCTTCTCTAAAATTGCCTTTGCTGTTTCAAATTCAGGTGGATCTATTCCAAAAGATAGACCTGATTTAAAACGACTAATTAAACGTTCTTCAATTCCTTGAAGTTCATCAGGCATTTTATCACTTGTAATAACAATTTGATGATTGTTATTAATGATTTCATTAAATATATGGAAGAACATCTCACTACTTTTTTCTTTTCCAAATAAAAATTGAATATCATCAATTAATAAAATATCAAGATTTCTATAATAACTATAAATCTCATCTGTTGTATTTGTTTTTATAGAATTAATAATTTCATCCACAAAATCCTTAGAAGTAATATATCTTACTAATAAATTAGGATTTGTTTCTTTTGCTTTATTTCCAATAGCATTTAATAAATGTGTTTTTCCAAGCCCTGGATGACTATATAAAAATAAAGGATTAAAGTTCATACCAGGTTTAGTTGATACAAGTAAAGCAGCATTTTGTGCCATACGGTTTGAATTTCCTACGATAAAATTAGCAAATGTCATATCAGGATGAAGATGACTATCGATTTTAGGAACCTTTTTTTGTTTAGATTTTTTATATTCTTCTACTTCTAATACTTTGATTTTTATTGGTTTAGAAAAAGAATTAGAAAGAATAGATTCTATTTCTGCTCGTTTTTCTAAAATAGCATCAATATTCCATTTTAATTCAGTGGTGATAATAACTTGATTATCTTCAATTTCTTCTAGAGTTGCAGGTTTAAATAGTGAGTCCAAGATGATCTTATCATCAACTATTTTATTTTTTTCTAAAGTTTCTACACAAGATGACCAGATTTTGTTTAAATCTTGCACAATTTTCAACTCCCTTTCGACTCAATTATATAAAAGATGTGAACTCTTTTAAAGGAAAAATACTGTCTGCACAATAGCTTCACAATTTTATTCACAAAAAAAGTGTGAAATATCAATCATTTAGAGTACTTATTCACATTATTCACAACTTCATTTTTCGCTATGAATTTTATTAAATGTGAACTTAGTGCATATTGTATAGAATAAAAAACAATGTGCACATAGGTGTTCACAATAAAAAATACGCTGATATCAGCGCATTTTTTACTAATTCACACATATGAATAAGTCGATTCACCACGTGAATAAGCATGTGCAAAACTTGTCGAAATATAAAATTTAACAAAAAATGAATATTCACAATGTGAATTTTAAGAAAAATTGCGATTTTTCCTAGAAAAATAGAAGAATTGTAAAATAAAGGTTAAGATGAAATAATATTCACTTTAGGATGTGAATATCTAAAATAAAGAGTTTATTCACATTAGATTAGTGACTATTTTGAATATATTGTATAAATATTGATACAAAAGTACGTAAATACTTAGAAGTGCACACTTGATTTTAGGGGAAAAACAAGGATTTATAAGGAGTTAGAGGAAAATGTGAATAAGTATTTTTATGAGCTTTAAAGAAATTTACATGTTGTCGTACGTACTTGATTGAAAAATGTTCACAAATAATGTGCATTTAATAAGAGTTATGCTTAGTGATGTTACTTTTTTTGATAAAAGTAATTATTTTTATACAATTTTCTATCTATTTCGATATATCACAAGATGTGAATAATAAATTTAAATTCACAATAAAGAGAATTTTTCTAAATTAAAAAAGTTCACAAAAAAATGTGCAAATAATCATTAGATATTGTTATTCTTATTATTTGTCATCATTAAAAATAATGAATTTAAGAGTAGAAATATAGAATTTAGAATTGACTTGTCACAATAATTCCTATAAGATATAGGAGCATATGTTATTTGTATAAAAAGATAAAAATTTTGGAGGTGTAAAATATGAAAAGAACATATCAACCAAATAAAAGAAAAAGAGCAAAAACTCATGGTTTTAGAGCTAGAATGGCAACTGTTGGAGGAAGAAAAGTAATCGCACGTCGCCGTAAAAGAGGAAGAAAAGTATTAACTGCTTAATGTAAAATCCACTTTTTCGGTGGATTTTTTTCTAAAATTTTATGAAAAAAGAATTTAGAGTAAAAAGAAATGAAGATTTTAGCAAGATTATTGCTAGAAAAAAGAGTTTTGCGAATTCTTGTTTTATTATTTATAAAGATGAAAATCAAATTGGGCATGGACGTGTTGGTATTTCAGTAAGCAAAAAATTAGGAAACGCTGTTACTAGAAATAAAATAAAAAGACAGTTACGTATGATGATTCAAGAATGTTTTCATTTTGATGAAGAAGTTGACTATATTGTAATTGTAAGAAAAAATTTCTTAAATCATACATATATAGAAAATAAAAAAGAATTAGAGTACTTGTATAAAAAAGTGAAGAGAAAGGAGATCAGCAAATGATCTTAGATAACAAAACTAAAAAATATTTTAAAATTATTTGTTTAGTTTTATTTGTTGTAGCCTTAACTGGATGTACAGCAAACTTAGATTCAAGTGGTAAATTAATTGCGAAAAGAGCAATTAACTTAAATACACCTTGGACTATGAAATCAGGGATTTTTGATTTCTTATTAGTTATCCCTATTTCAAAGAGTATTATTTATTTAGGAGACGTTTTATTAAATAATATTGCTTTAGGTGTTATCTTAATTACTATTTTAATTAATATCATTATTTTACCAATTATGATTAAATCAACTGTTTCTCAACAAAAGATGCAATTGATTCAACCAGAAATGGAAAGAATTCAAAATAAATATAAAGGAAGAAAAGATCAAACTTCTCAAATGAGAATGTCTGCTGAAATTCAAGCTTTATATAAGAAAAATGATATTAGTATGTTGGCTTCGTTTACAACATTCTTAACATTACCTATTATGTTTGCAATGTGGCAAGCGGTTCAACGTATTGAAATTTTATATCAAACAAATATGTTTGGAATCAACTTAGGTGCTAAACCTATTGATCACGTATTTAAGTTTGAAATAGCTTATATTGTATTACTTGCCATTGTTGCTTTAACTCAATATTTTGCGATGAAAATCAATACAATCATGTCAAGAAGAAATCCAAAATATAGAGAAACATCACAAATGCAATCAATGAACATGATGAATAATTTCATGACATTATTTATCATTTACTTTGCAGCAATTATGCCTGCAGCAATGTCACTTTATTGGATGACAACAAACATTATTACAATTGTTAGAACATGGTATATTTATATTTACCATGTTGAAAAAGCACAAAAAGAAGTTGATCAAGCAAATACAAATTATTTAACAAAAAGACAAAATAAAAAATAAATAGAGGTATTTATATGAAAACTTATACTGGAAAAACAGTAGATGATGCTGTGAGTAAAGCATGCCTTGATTTAGGTGTAACAATTGATCAATTAAATTATGAAGTTACTTTAGAAACTAAAGGTTTATTTAGTAAAAAAGCTGAAATTGCTTGTTGGACAGTAGAAATGGTTCAAGAATATATTGAAAATCTTATAAGAAAAATCTTAACAGATATGCAATTTGAAGTAGAAACTGTTTCTTATGTTCAAGATGGTAGAATTTATTGCAATATTAATACAAGCAATAACTCTATTTTAATTGGAAAAGCTGGTGTTATTTTAAGAGCGATTAACTTAATTGTTAAAAATGCTGTGAGAACAACATTTAAAAAACGTTTAGAAGTAAGCGTTGATATCAATGGTTATAAAGAAGAACGTTATAAAAAAGTTGCAAGTATGGCAAGACGTTTTGGTAAAACAGTTTTAAGAACAAAAGCTGATTTAAAATTAGATCCAATGCCTGCAGATGAAAGAAAAGTGATGCATCAAGAGATTGCAAAGATGGATCATTTAAAAACTGAATCTAAAGGTGAAGGAAAAAATAGATATATGACAATCTCATATGTAGATTAAGCCGCTTATGCGGTTTTTTCTTTAGGGAGGAAAGATGGAAAATTTAATTTTTAGTTTAAATGCGACCGTGCCTGTTTTTGCGATGATCATATTAGGAATGTTTTTTAAGAAGATAGGAATTATTGATGATGTTTTTGCATCAAAGATGAATAAGTTTGTATTTTTAATTCCTTTACCTGTATTGTTATTTAAAGATCTAGCTACTTTAGATTTTAATACAATATGGGATACAAAATTTGTTTTATTTTGTTTTTTTATTACAATTTTATGTATTTTAATTGTTACTTTACTTTCTTTTTTATTAAAGAATAAACAAAATCAAGGGGAATTTATTCAAGCAAGTTATCGTAGTTCGGCAGCTTTACTCGGTATTGCCTTGATTCAAAACGTCTATGGAAAAGCAACCATGGCGCCTTTAATGATTATTGGGAGTGTCCCTTTATATAATATTATGGCCGTTGTCGTCCTTTCTTTCTTTTCACCAGAAAGAAAAGGATTAAGTAAAGAAGTTTGGCTTAAAACAATCAAAGGAATTTTAACAAACCCAATACTTATTGGTATCGTTGTTGGTATTTTATGGTCCTTACTTCATTTACCAATGCCAACGATGTTAGATAAGACCGTGACTTCGATTGGAAATGTAGCGACACCTCTAGGACTTATGGCAATGGGAGCAACTTTTAATTATAAAGAAGCCCTTGGGGATTTAAAACCTGCTTTATGTGCCTCATTCATTAAATTATTTGGCTTCTGTGCAATGTTTCTACCACTTGCCATCTATTTAGGGTTCCAAGGAGAACAGCTCATAGCCATCCTTGTAATGCTTGGATCAGCAACTACAGTTTCATGCTTTGTAATGGCTAAAAACATGGGACATACAGGAATACTTACCAGCACAGTCGTGATGTTAACAACCATCTTTAGTGGATTTTCTATAACAATGTGGCTTTATATTTTAAAAGGAATGGGACTTCTTTAGAGGCTGTAACGAAATAAAATATTGATATAGTCCAGCAAAAAAGACAATGTTGCCAGTATTATACTGATGTACATTGTCTTTTTTTGTAGTGTGCCGGGCATGGCACTAGATAAACCAACCACAGGTATTTACCGCTAAGTGTAATGAACCACAAGTTGTTGTCAGTGATGATAAGGATAAAGGAAGTGATGTAGTGATTCCTTTGAGCGTACGAACAGACTTCACAAGAAGAGGATTGAAAAATACAAAAATGGAATTTCTCGTTGTATATTTGGGTTATAATTTGAGAAAATATCATAAATATAGATTGAAGAAAGAAAAATCAACACAATCAAAAGGTCTTCTTAACTAAAAAGTATGTACTTTCAAATAAATAAAAAGTATATAAAAATCAGGTTACATCTCGCTAAAATAGCTGAAGATGTTTTTTTATACGAAAAACAAAGAAAAAGAAGCCAAACGAAACGAAATTAACTTCTTAAAAAATTATTTCGTTACAGTCTCTTTTATTTTTGCAATAAATGGACATAATATATATGTATTAATAAATAATAACAATAATTATTACTATTTATATTGACGATTCTAATTTTTAGCGTTATGATAAACACATAAGTTAGCAAGAGCTAACCAAGGAGGAGATTATATGTCATTAATTAATAAAGAAGTAAATGATTTTGAAGTTAAAGCATTTCAAAATGATGAATTTAAAACAGTTAAAAAAGAAGATATTTTAGGAAAATGGAGTGTATTTTTCTTTTATCCAGCAGATTTTACGTTTGTTTGCCCTACTGAATTAGAAGATTTATCAAACAAATATGAAGAATTTAAAAAAGTAGATTGTGAAATCTATTCAGTATCTACTGATACTCATTTTGTTCATAAAGCATGGCATGATAGTTCAAAACGTATTTCTAAAATTGAATACCCTATGTTAGCAGATCCTACTCATGCCTTATCAAAAGATTTTGAAGTATTAATTGAAGAAGACGGTTTAGCTGAAAGAGGTACATTTGTTGTTAATCCTGAAGGTAAAATTGTGGCTTATGAAGTCAATGCTGGTAATGTTGGTCGTAATGCAGACGAATTATTGAGAAAAGTGCAAGCTTGCCAATTTGTTTATACTCATGGAGATGAAGTATGTCCAGCAAAATGGGAACCAGGTAAAGAAACATTAAAACCAAGTTTAGATCTTGTAGGACAATTATAGTTTATGGAACAAACAATTTATGATGCCATTGTTATAGGTGGAGGGCCTGCAGGTTTAACTGCAGCTCTTTATTTAGCAAGAGCAAATAATCGTGTTCTTGTTATTGAAAAAGAAACATTTGGTGGACAAATTACTATTACATCTGATGTTGTTAATTATCCTGGTATTTTAAAAACAAGTGGAAAAGAATTGACAGAATCAATGAGACAACAAGCTCAAGATTTTGGAGCTGATTTTGTGTTAGCTGAGGTTCAAAAGATTGAAGATGATGGGGATTTTAAACAAGTAAAAACGACAAGAGGAACATTTAAGTGTTTTGGTATTGTTATAGCGACAGGTGCTCACCCAAGAAAAGCAGGTTTTATTGGTGAAGAAGAATTTAAAGGGCATGGTATTGCCTACTGTGCAACGTGTGATGGTTCATTTTTTGAAGGAAAAGAAATATTTGTTGTAGGTGGTGGCTATGCTGCTGCAGAAGAAAGTGTTTTTCTTACCAGATATGCAAAACATGTCACTATTTTAATAAGAGAAGATGACTTTAGTTGTGCTTCTTCTATTGCTTCGTTAGCAAAAAATCATGAAAAGATAACTGTTTATACAAATGTTGAAGTACTTGAAGTCAGTGGTCATACGTATTTAGAATCTTTAAAGTATCATAATAAAAAAACAAATGAAATGATTGAATATCATGCAAATGAAAATGATACTTTTGGTGTTTTTGTCTTTGCGGGTTATCAACCGAATACATCTCTTGTAAAAGATATTGTAGAACTCAATGAATCTGGTTATATCGTTACTGATCAAAATCAAAAAACAAATAAAGAAGGTATCTATGGAGCTGGTGATGTTTGTATTAAAGAATTGCGTCAAGTCGTTACAGCGGTAAGTGATGGTGCAAAAGCAGCCACATCATTAGAAAAATATGTTGAAAAAATGCATCAAAAAACGGGAATAATACCAAAAATTCCTCAAGTAAAAAAGGAAGAACAGATAACTGTTAATAACGATTCATTACTTGATGAACACATGCTTTCACAATTACAAGCTGTTTTTTCACGTATGGAAAATCCAATTATTCTTAAATTATTACTCAATGAAAGTACGTTATCCAATGAATTAAAAGGATATATGGAAGCATTAGCATTACAAACCGATAAAATAAAAATAGCTATAGAAAAAACAAATCAAGAGATTCCTTCTGTCAATATTTGTTTAGAAGATGGTACATGGAGTGGCTTAACTTTCCATGGTGTACCTGGTGGACATGAATTCACCTCTTTCATTCTAGGAATTTATAATGTTGCAGGACCAGGACAAAAGATAGAACAAACTTATTTAGAAAGAATAGATAAAATAAATAAAGAGATTAATATAAAAATTATAGTTTCTTTATCTTGTACGATGTGTCCAGAACTCGTTACTTCAGCTCAAAGAATAGCTTCGTTAAATAAACAAATAACAACGGAGGTCTATGATATTCAACACTTTAAACAACTTAAAGATCAATATCAGATCATGTCAGTACCATGCATGGTTATTAATGATCAAAAAGTCGTTTTTGGAAAAAAGAATATCGAACAAATTTTAGAAATCATTGAAAATGTATAAAAAAACGAGCATTGCTCGTTTTTTTATTGTGCTGTCGTTTCTGAGGGTTCAATCGTTGTTTCAGGTTGAGTTGGTTCAGTATTTGGAGTCGTTTCAGGGGTTGTTTCTGGAACTTGTTCCACTTTCATTGTACCAACAGCAATAATTGCTTCATGACCTTTATAATAACTCTTAGCTTCTTTTTTCTTTGAAAGCAATTTACCATCTTTATCATAAACCAAACGATAAGAAACAGCTCTTCCCCCATTTGATCCAGCTTGTTTAGTTACTTGTTGTCCTTCAGGAATAGTTGCATCATTTTCATATTTAGTATTATAAGCAACATCCCCTGTTCTTTCACTTGTAAACTTCACATAACTTCCATCAACATTAGTTCCAATAATTTTACATGTTAATTTGCTATTAGCATAACTTGCTTCAATCTTAATAGGGTAATCTCTATTATTTTTAAACTTAAAATCAGGACCACCCCAAGAAACAGTAGCATCTCTACCAATAGGCACATAACTAGAAATATAAGTATGATTTGTTCTTTCAGTCACTTCTAAATTAGATAAAACAACAGCATTATATAATGTTGAAGAAGTTTGACAAACGCCACCCCCAACTTCTTGAACAGTTTCACCATTTAAATATGCTCCCGCTTCACCAAAACCATTTTCTTTAGTTCTTTTTCCTACTGTTTTATTGTAAGAAAATTCTTCACCAGGAAGTAAAATCACATTACACTTTTCACCAGCAAGTCTAACATTATTTCTTCTTACAGAAGAACCACTTACTGATGTTGTATATTCACCTAAAACATCTTTAAATAAATTCTTTTCTAAATCTTCTTTTGTAATACTAGGAATAATAGCTTTAGCTTTTACTTCAAAATTATTACCTTCTTTTGCTTTATTAAAAGCTTTAATAGAATCATCTAAGTTATATTTAGCACCATATTCTTCTTTTACAATTTTATAATCATTATCTTTATCTAAAGTAGCATTTTTACCTTCTTTAGATAAAGTTTTATAAATTGTTTTCATTACACTTTCATCTTCTGAAACAGATGAAGGTTTAATCTTTAAAGTTTTATTAAAATCATATTCATTTAAAGCAGTTTGAATTGTGTTATAAACATCTTTTTGTTTAACTGCTTCACCACTTTTACCTTTAGTAAAGATAACTTTTGTTTTTTCAACTTTATAAGTAGTAGGTACTAAAGTTGAATAATCTAAAATACCTGATTTTTTAATTTCTTTATTAAGTTTCTTTTGATCTTTAATATCTATAGAAATATTTTCATTATGTTGTAGTAAGTAATGATAACCTTTAGTAAAGAAATTATTATATTTCTTTTGAATATCATTAACTTGGTCTTTAATGTTAACTTTAACATTATCCTTCATATCAATTTGATATTTTTGATCATTCATTTCAAGATTTAATAATAATTGATCTTGATCTTTTTGATACTTATTTTCAAGTTTAGAAATGACCTCTTCTTTAGACATATTATTAACCTCTATGCCATTAATTGTCATATTCTTAATAAATCCTTTACCTGATGCTAGAAAACATAAACAGATATAAATCACGAGTATCAAACCTATAACCGCACCAATCATTATAGGAATTTTTTTATTTAGTTTTTTCATTATTCCACCCCTATTTGTACATAATGATATATGATAAAATAATAGAAATCAATCGAAAAAAATCATATGTTAAAAATAAAAAATATTTGTTATAATGAGGGAGTTATTTATTGATAAAATCAACAAAATAAGATAGTATCAAAAAGAAAGGTGGTATGAAAATGAATGATGATATTATTGTTGCAGTAGCAACATCAAGACTAGAAGCAGCAATTTCAATTATCCGTTTATCAGGAAAAGATGTAATTGCATTTGTTCAACAGTTTTTTACAGGAAAAATATTAAATAAAGAGAGTCATACCATTACTTATGGTTATATAAAAGATAATGGTGAAAAAATAGATGAAGTATTAGTAAATATCTATCGTGGAAAAAGAACTTTTACTGGAGAAGAAATGGTTGAAATTAACTGTCATGGTGGTGTTTATATTACAAATAAAGTAGTTGATCTTTGTTTACATCATGGAGCAAGACTGGCTGAAAGAGGAGAATTTAGTAAAAGAGCATTTTTAAATGGACGTATTGACTTATCACAAGCAGAAGCTATTAGTGATATTATTACGGCTAAAAATAGTTATGCTTCTTCTCTTGCTTTAAAAGGAATTCAAGGAAGTATTAGTCATTTTATTAAGGATTTAAAAGAAGAATTGATTCAAATCATCACTCAAATTGAAGTCAATATTGATTATCCTGAATATGAAGATGTAGAAGAATTAACAGCAGATAAGCTTTTACCAATGTCTACTTCTTTAATTGAAAAGATGAATAAAATCATTGAAGATTCTAAAAATATTAAATTATTAAAAGATGGTATTCAAACAGCGATCATTGGTAAACCAAATGTTGGTAAATCAAGTTTATTAAATGCCATGTTAAAAGAAGAAAAAGCCATTGTAACGAATATTGCAGGAACAACAAGAGATGTTGTTGAAGGATCTGTTACTGTTGATGATATTTTATTAAATATGATTGATACCGCAGGTATTCGTGAAACAGATAATATTGTAGAAAGCCTTGGGGTTGAAAAATCAAAAGAAATGATTAAAAAAGCAGATCTTGTATTATTAGTAATTGATGGAAGTAAGGAATTAGATAAAGAAGATCAAAAACTATTAGAACTTACTGAAGATACCAATCGTATTGTTATTATTAATAAAGCTGATTTAGGTAAGAAAGTAGATTTAGAAGGAATTGAAATATCAGCAAAAGAACAAGATATTTTAGCTCTTACAAAAGAAATTAAAAAGAAATTTAATCTAGGATTGATTTCTAATCAAGAAGAATACTATCTTACAAATGCAAGACAAACACAATTATTAGAAAAATCAGCTGTTTCTTTACAAAGTGCTATTGATGCTATGAAGATGTCTATTCCTGCTGATTTAATTGTAGAAGATTTATATGATAGTTGGTCTTGTTTAAAAGAAATATTAGGAGAACAAGCAAAAGAAGATTTATTAGATGAACTCTTTAAACGCTTTTGTATAGGTAAATAAGATGAATACGAATGAAATATTAGCGCAAAGATTTTATAGATTCTTTAAGTACACAAGAAATATTGCTTTAATATCATTTATTGTTTTCTTTATATTAAATGCAATTAATACAGGAAATAGTATTCTTTATTGGATTTGTTATGGATGTTTAATGATTTCTATTGTAGGAGCAATGCAATCAGTATTCTTATATATTTTTTCAAAGTATTATAAAAATAAGGGGTAAATAGATGGAAAAAGTATTTCAACAAATTGATAACTTATTTGTTAATGGGGTTATAAATGGGGTTATTTCTATTATTATTGCAGGTATTGTTTTAATAGCTGTTAATAAACTTTTAAATAAGTTTATTAAAAAGAAATGGCCTGATAATTATGTTTTACAAAAAAGAATTAAAAAGATTATTCTCATTACAATCTTTTTAGCAATTATATGTGGTGAAGTGAAGTTTTTAAAATCATTTGCGACTGCCCTACTTGCATCTGGAGGAATCGTTGCCGTAGTTATTGGACTTGCCAGTCAAGAAGCTGCAGGTAATCTTATTAATGGTGCCATGATTATGGCTTATAAGCCTTATAAGATTGGTGATTTTATTGTTGTAACAGGACATAATGTTAGAGGAACTGTTATTGACATTTCACTTAGACATAGTGTTATTGAAACATTAGAAAAGACACAAATGATTGTTCCTAATGATATTATGAATAAAGCAATTATTGAAAATATTTCACAAATTGAACATGTTAAAGCAAATTATCTTTATATCGATATTTCTTATGAAAGTGATATAGATCAAGCAATCAAAGTGATTCAAGATCTTGTTGTAAAACATCCTTTATTCATTGATGGAAGAAAAGATAAAAAGGATCCATTAGTCCCTGTGATTGTTTCTGACTTAAAAGATAGCAGTATTCAATTAAGAGCAACAATCACTAGTGAAGATAATGTACAAGGTTTTCAAATGCTGGCAGATATTCGTAAAGATTTAGTCACTGAATTTAAAAAGGAAGGTATTGAAATACCTTACCCTCATATGCATATTGTTAAATAGTGTACGCATATTCATTACAAAACAAAAAAAGGAGAAAATACTGATATTATCAATGTTATTCTCCTTTTTTTAGGTATTTATATTTATTCAGAAATTAGCTTATGTGTTTGATTTTTATTTAAATTGAACCGTTAATTACATTTTTATATGCAGCAACAACCATTTGGTATGCTTGTGAAGCTTTTCCAACTTTTTGAGGATCAAAATCACACATATTTATAACAAGGGAATATTGTTCAACAATTTTTCCTAAATTTTTTTCTAAAAAAGACATTGGTGGTTGAGACCATACAATTGTATTTTTTCCGTTTATAGTTGTATTTGTCATAAGTGTTTTTAAACCGTAAACAAGTGGCATAACAAAACCATCAGGGCAAAGTGTGTTTACTTTTTTACCTAGATATGGAGTTAATTTTGGAGTTTTTTTGCTATTCATAGATTTAATCGCTGTAATTCTTCCAAAGCTTCCACCAGCAGCATTATATAAGTTTGGTAATTTTTCATAAATATAATCATATAATTCAGGAATATCTACGGCAATTTGAAGAGCAGATGATACTTCATCATTTAAAAGCTTATGTTTAGAATCATTTTCATCAACTATAGTTACGTCTTCCGATGACATAATACGTTCAAAGTGTTGCAAACAACTTCCTTTTCCACTATATAATTTGTTTGGAGCAATTGCTTCAATTTTTTTACCATTTTCATCCTTTACAGGTGTAATGAGACTTAATGGGATAAGTGCTAGAGCGACTAAGTCTTGTGCTTTAATACTTCCACCATCATTTGATTTCCAAATAATACGATCAGAAAGAGTTTTATTATGGTTTTCCATGAATAATTTCAAATCATCAAAGTACCCGCGATGATTTGCTTTATCTGAATTTGCGAGTTGAGCATTATTATTTCTTGCATAGCAAATATCAAATAAATCATTTTTATATTTTGTAATACATGCAATATCTTCAGGATCCCTAGGAACATCAATCTCAACTGGAATTAGGTAATTAAGATCTTTTATTTCAGGATTATTTTTCAAATATTGTAAATACTGATCTATAATATTTAAATTATTCTCCCAAAGTTCTTTAAATTGATCCCAAGTTTTTGATCCTTTTGGAAGAGTTTGATCTACATACTCAAGAGATTTTTTTAAAATATCAAGACCAATTGCTAATGTATTATGTCCCCCATCTAAAATACCTTCAATTACAGGATTATCTGTTGTTAGTTTTATTCTTCCTCTATCAAGATATTTATATTGAGAGAATGCTAGAAGAATACCTTTTGTTTTAAATGGGAATAACATTGGATTAACATTAATTGAGTCCTGTATTGCATCTGTAACAGTACCTGTTCTTGAAGCTCTTGGATTTGCTTCAAGGTCAAGAGTATCAATGATTGCAGGAATGTATTTTGCCATAACATGTCCTGTGATTTTTTTAATTTCTCCTAATGTGAATTCACTAGGATTTTCTAATTTAATAATAATACTTTTTTCCATTTTTTTTCTCCTTTATTTAAATTTGGAAAAATTTTAGAATCAAAAAACCGACTCTTTGGCAGTCGGTTTATAAATATAATTACAAATATATAAAAGCATCAAACTTCTTGATACTATAACGATTGTATTAAATTGACTCCCAAAACCTATCCAGGCATTTAATTTTTCCTGTCCATTATCCAATAGACAATATTATGGTACTTTAATATTTATTATTTGTCAAATAGGAAAATATTTTATATTATTAAGAACACGTCAACGTAAAAAGAAAAAATGATTTTATAAAATATTTTTACGAAGCTATAGATTATGTCTCTTAACAAGCCTTTTTATTCACTTTTTAGAAATCTTTATCATCCTATTTACCTTCTTTCATACTCCTGTTTACAACACCTCGCAAACGCCTTTATTTTCAACAAAAAAAGGACACAAGACAGGTTCTCGTATTACCTGTTTTGTGTCCTAATTTATGGATAGTATATTTTGCTAATTTTGTGAACAGTGTTTGTTACAAATTAACAATTTCCTTGATTATCCCCATACTTCTTCAGCAATTTCTTTAACAAGTTTAAGTTTAGCCCATTGTTGTTCTTCTGTAAGTTTATTACCAATTTCACATGAAGCAAAACCACATTGAGGACTTAAATATAAACGTTCTAAAGGAATATATTTAGTTGCTTCATAGATTCTTCTTTTAACAAGTTCTTTATCTTCTAAATCAGGTTTCTTTGTTGTAATGAGACCTAAAACAACTTTTTTATCTCCTGATATCTTCTTTAATGGAGCAAAACCACCAGAACGATGATCATCATATTCTAAGAAATACGCATCTACATTTTCTTCACCAAAGAGTAAATCAGCAACACCATCATAAGCTCCCGAACTAAAGTAAGTAGAATGATAATTGCCTCTACATACATGAGTATTAATTGTTAGATCATCTGGAGCACTTGCTACAACTTTATTATTTAAATCTAATAAAAGTTGTTTATATCTTTCTAATTCTTCTCCTTTTCTTCCTGTTAAACTTACAGCAAGTTCAGGATTAACCATACCACCCCATACACAATCATCAAATTGTAATTGACGGCAGCCAGCGTGATAAATTTCTTGAACAAATTCATTGTATGCTTTAACAACATCGTCAGCAAAAGCTTCTTCACTACCATAGAAACCTAATGTTTTATCTAATAAATCAGCTCCTGTAAAGAAAGCATAGAATTGACCAGGTGAAGGAATTGTTTGTTTAGCAACTGTATTTTCATCTTCTAATGCTTTCACAAATTTAAAGTGTTCAACAAAAGGATGATCTTTACATAATACCTTTCCTGTCATATAAGTATCATCAATCATAGCTGCTTCTCCATCAAACGTTTGATTGCCGTCTACAGTCTTTTTATGTTCAACCCCTTCAAATCCCCACATAAAATCTAAATGCCAAGTAGAACGTCTAAATTCACCATCTGTGATGGTATGATAACCTAATTCTTTAAGTTTATTTACAAGTTCTACAATACATTCATCTTCTACTTTAGTAAGTTCTTCTTTAGTTATATTATTTAATTCATAATTTTTTCTAGCTTCTTTTAATCTTTCAGGACGTAAAAAACTTCCTACAAATTCATATCTATTTAATTGACTCATATCATTCATTCCTTTCAAGCTATGATATTATTTTATCAATCAAATAGCTAATTTAAAAATACAAATAAGCATCAGTTAGATATAGTTTTAAACTATATCAATATTTGTGCATCATGCACAAATGTATACAGTATTCTCATGACTTCAACACATATAATTTTTAAACTTTCTTACATATAATATAAGTAACAAAAGGGATACAAAATATTAAGGAGGAACAAAATCATGTGTGTAAATTACTATTCATATTTAACAACTAACCAAGCAGATGTACAACCAGGATGGGCTAAGAAAGACAGATTCGATTCAAGCAACACAACATTATCAAAAATTAAAAATCACGTTGTTAAAAACTATTTCTCTAAACTATTTAAATAATATATAATATTGAAAAACCTGCATGAGATGCAGGTTTTTTAGTGGTTAAATTACTATTCATCATTTTTTATTTCTTCTAATAAACTTTCCATGCGATAATCAAAACACTCTTTTAATTCACATTCCCATATTACAATTACTTTAATATCCATTTGTTCTAATTGTTTATAGTGTTCAATATCATTTTTCATATTTTTATCAAATTTATTAATCCAATAATCTTTATTTGTTTTGGGAATATAAGCATATTTACAATTATAATGATGATGCCAAAAACAACCGTTAATAAAAATAGCAACATTGTATTTTGATATGTATATGTCTGGTGTCCCAGGTAAAGTTTCAACATTTTTTTGATATCTATACCCTTTATGATAAAGATACTTTCTTACTTTAAGTTCGATAGAAGTATCTTTACTTTTAATTCTAGACATATTGTAAGATCGTTGTTTTGAAACCATAATATTACCTCTGATTGTTTTTATATGATACATTCAATTAATCGTTCACATTCATATTCAGTTAATTCGTGCATGATTTTTTTTGAATTCTTTTTTATAAATTCAATTACTTCATCTTCAGTTAAAGTATTACCAATAATTTTTTCTATTTTTTTTGCAGAACTTTGAGGTAATCCATATTCAACTAGTATGGAAACATTTTCTTTCAAAAAGTCACTTTCAAGTTGTTGAACAAAATAACTATATGAACCAGATTTTAGATTATGTTTCTCACATACATATCTTTGTAAACTATCAATTACACGAAATACTTTTGGAATAGTATATTGAAACCAATGTCGATATATATGAAATGCTAGTTCAATAGATTGATCATAGTAATTTTGAATTCTTTGTTCATTTAATTTTTTTACATTAGCTTTCTTGCTTTCAAAAATCAAATTTATAATGTTTTTCATATTTCCTGATGTCCTATATCTATTTAAATAAAATGTAAGCTGAGAAACTGAATAAATTCCTTTACTTTTTTCAAGTGTAAAGAATTTATTATCAGCCAGTTTTAGTACATCTAAGATTTGGTTATAAGTGGGCATTTGTGACCATGTATATAGGTTTATATTTTCTAGATGATTTTCGAGATAATTATATATATACATTTGAGCATCGACAGAAACACCATTTTTTTTAATTATTTCAAATAGGTCTGAAGGTATTTCTTTAAAGCTGTCATATCTTTCTTTTAAGTTATGTTTTACATCTTTTTCAGGAATATTTATTAATATTTCATCAGTAATTATATCTTTATTTTGTTCAAAAAAAGGAATGTCAACAATAATTTGTTGTTGATTTGGAATAGCAATAAAATTATAAATTTTTCCTACATAGTGGATCATCATTCTACCTGATCGACCTTTTATATTGCTATAATCAAAAAAATCTATATCTTTGTTACCTTTATGAGAATCATATATAATAACATTTTTTGCACTTGTATTAACACCTTCTATAATTGTTGAAGTACAAAATATATATTTTAATTTATTTTTATTGAAGTAGCTTATTATGGATGCACCAATATGTTTTTGTAAAGAACCGTCATGAAATGCTATACCTTTTTTTAATTCATCTACTAAACTCCAATTGGTTGAGATGTTTTCTTCAATCCATTTAATAATTGGTAGATGGTTTTCCTCAAACTCATTTTTTTCTTTAATATATTCCATAAATTCTTTAGCATATTTTCTTGCACGTGAAGGACTTGAACAATATATTAAAGTTTGTTCATTTTTTAAGTCATATAGCAAATCAAATAATTTTTTCTTTTTTTCAGCTTCTGAAAGATTATCTATATTTATATTTGTAATATCGCAATCAACTAAAGAATAATCAGATTTATAAAAAGTGGCATTATATTTTTCTTCAAAACCTTTTGTTATACCATCAATATTAGGACCAAGCATATAGAATTTTGCATTATATGTATTTACTATTCTTAGAAATGCATTGTTTAGTATATTTGCTCTATCATCTTTTCGACGTAAACTTAATTTATAAAATTCATCAATAACTAATAAATCAATATGTGGATATTTTTCATACTCTATAACACGCTCAGCTGTTAATAGAAATATATTTCCTTTGCTTTCTGAATATGTTTGAGATGTTCTGACTATAATTTTATAATTATCGGAGTATTTTCTTAATTTAATCCTTGTTTCATCTAATAGCGCTAAAGTTGGTTGTATAATGATAATATTTTTATATTTATGCGAAGCAACTATTTCTTCTATTAGTAGACTTTTTCCAAAACTTGTAGGAGCACTTGCAACAACATTTTTATCTGTTTTTAATAAATCTGACAATTCCTTTTGTTTAATATGCATGTATTTATTTTCAAGATAATCTGATTTACAGCTTTGTTTTCGAATTTCATCTGCTAAAGAATCCGTAGATAACTTATTTTTTTCAAGATATGGATAAAAACCAACAGATTCTATTAAGTCTGTCCAAATTGAATAAGTTACCTTTGGAATAAGTTCAAAATTATCTAAGACATGTATTATTATTTTTCGTCCTTGTACCATTTTATTATGATCATTACTACACAATAAGTTTGAGCAGTACTTTGCTAATTCGAAGCTCTGATCATAACTAATTGTAATTTGCTTTTTTAATAAAGTTAATATATCATTCATAGTTATCACCTACAAGTTCTGCATAATCCATAATTTCTGATGAAGCAATTTTAATAATTCTGTTTTATCTTTTATTGGAAATAGTAATAAAATGACATTTAAACTATCTTTTAAAGGATGATTATTTTTTTTATTATCAAAAAAGTTTTTTAATTCTCTAACATTAGTTTCGTGATAACTTATCGCTTCCTCAGAATTGAAATCTGTAAATTTTGAATAAATATCATCCTCATATGTACATAACATAGGAATATTTATCATATTTAATTTATCTTTTAATTTGTTACAATTTGATAAATTTTCAATCCATTCATCTCGTTGAGGAATATTGTTACATTCAAGATTTTTTTTAATTATCAGAAATTGTTCATTCAAATATTCTTTTTTAAAATGTTCATTTAAATCATTTATTAATTCAGAAATTCCTCGTTTACCTTTTTTATATAATTTGCTTTCACCTAACCAAAGAATTTTTTCATCAGGTGAGATATGCACCGTGTCAAATCCATGAGCAGGAACACCAGATGAATCTTTAAAATAGACCTTTGATACTAGTGGTATTGTACCTTTGAAATCTCTAAGTAACATATGAAGTATTAATTCGCCAAATTCACCTCTTTTTTTATATGGTAGATTGTCAAGTGCTTTTTTTGCTTCTAAATCATTTTCTAAATAATACTTTCGCATTAGATCGAATTCTTTTATTTTATAAATACTTCTTGCGGCTTCACCAATTTTTTCGACAGCATTGATACTATTTATTTCAGTATCTTCATATTGTGCAAAGACATATTCTGGAACTACATTAATTAATTCTTTAGCAAACTCTTCTAGCATATATCTGTGCACGCCGTCATCATTTAAATCTGTATCTATTAAAAAAGAATTTAGATCAGCTTCATTAATTTTTAAAAGGATAATATTTTTTTTATCGAAAATTTTTTTCATAATTCTATTCCTCATATATCTCTATAAATAACGAAAAAAATACTATTTTAAATTTATAACTTTTGGTGAGAGTGGACTGTAAGTATCATTTCCATTTTCTTTATTAACTTTTGAAATATCTATGATATATTTGTTTGTTTCATCATTAACAACAAATATTTTTAAAACATAATAAAAATCCGCAATTAGATTTTTTTCATCTGTTTCAAATCCTTGTTTTTTTAATTTTTCTATTAATTCATTTTTTGAAATAAGTTCATAAGAGTTAATGGAACCTAGGATAGGTTCAGTAGAATATACATTTGATTGTTTAATAGAATCAATATAAAAACAGAAATTATTTATTTTAAATATGTCAGGGTGATGTGAATAAATATAATTATCTTTTATAGCAAAAAAATAAAAATAAAATTCAGAACCAGTAGATAATAAGTTGTGTTCCTTTAAGAATTTATAATAAATAGGATTAATATTCCCCAACACGTATAAATCATTGTCATTATAAACTGTATTAGTTAAATTACTAGAAGTAGATTTTTTAATATTTACTAACTCAATTTTAGGCTCTCTTAGCACCATTTCAGTAAAGTGATTTAAACGATTTAATCGAGACCATAAAGTGCTTTTTGTTTCTAAGAGATCAGTAATAAATTTTCTTAGATCATTCTCGTTTTTTTTATGTGTGCTAGGTCTTATTGAAAATGCACCGACTCCAGGTAATATTTCATCGTATAATTTAAATGTATTTTTTTTATTTATATTTTCTTCACTTTTACCGGGATATAATATAAAACTCCCAATAGTTCTTCTAATTGCATCATTATATGTATGCATTTTTAATAAGTCTCCTCTGTTATATGTATTAATAATAGAATTTGTTTTATCTTCAACAATTTCCTCTTCATCAGTTTTCTTTGAATTAGAACCTATTAAAGATGTTAAGTCGTTTACTCGATATTTTGCATCAAAATGGACAAAAGTAACTGCACCATTTTTTATTGCTTCAACTTCACCATTTTTCTTGCCAGTATACATATGTGGAAATATTGCGATGGTATAATCAGGTCTAAAAGCTCTAGAATAGGAACCTTCATAACTTGTAGAGCTAAACTCATTTTTAGAAAAAGTTCTATTATAGTACAAATTGATTTTTGTATTTAATCTTTGAATAGTGAATGATTGACACGATTTTTTCCCTTCTTGTAAAGATATTGTTAATCCTTCATCACATATAGTTAAAAAATCATTCTTATCTACTTTTATAGGTTTACAGCCATCAATTGATTCAATTATGTTATATAATTCAAAAAATAACCAATATTCATAAAGAAGTGCAACGTTTTTTGATTCCCCTACAAATACTTTATCTTTTCCCTTCCAATTTAATTGTAAGGCCAAGTCTATCATTGAATACGCGTTAAATATTTGAGAATATCCTTCTCTTTTTTGTAGTACTTGATTATTTTGAGGAATTAATTCTAAGTTACCTACATTTTTAAAAAAGTTATCATTAAATATTTCTGTTATCATTGTATGGATTTTCTTTGCTTCTTGAAAACACTCTACTTGCTCTACTTCTGTAGAGCTCATTATTTTTTTACAAATTAAATCGAATTTTTTAAGAGCAAATTTGATAAATCTATTTGCAGGAGTATCGATGCTATCATATTTTTGAGAGATAGATACTTCTTGCGGTAAATATACAGATGAATTATTAGAATTGATCTTTACCCAATTTCTGCTATGTGAAAAAGGGTTTGTAAAGAATTTTTTTGACGGAATTCCTTGACCGATAGGTTTTAAAATATCATTTTTATTCAAAAAACGGTCTGGGTTTCGTTTAATAGATGCAAATAGACTTAAAATATTTTGATTATAACAAAATTGTCTCAAAAATATGAATTGTTCCAATGATGTTTTATAAGTATCTAAAGATTGATTGAATAAGTTTGATGTAGATCCAGAATATTCTAACAATAACTCAGAGCATTTTTTCGCGATTGCCTCTGTTAAAGCGATATAGTCTTTTTCATAATCCATTTTATTTGGAATAACTTCAAAACTTAATTGAATATCTGAATTATTTTGATTAAATATAATTTTTGAATACCCTAGATAGTTTATAAATTGAAATATAACGCAATTATCATCTTTTTCAATTTTTAAAAATTTATTATTTTCATTTTGAAAATGTGGATAAATAGTTTCTTCGGTTTTTGAAGTATGTTTTATATTTATAACATATCGCTTTGTTTCAAATAATCTTAATAATGGTTTTTCATTTTGATCTAAAGTAATAATTAAACTATCATTTCTTTGGCAATCCTTATTATAAGGGTAACAAATATAATTATCACCAAGAGTACATGACAGGGAAGTTTGCCAATCAATTTGATTATATGTTCCAAGAAGATAAAGTCTGAATTCATATTCATTATTTAATTTACAACAAACGGCTCCTATCATATTTGATTCCTAGATAAAGCTTGCGTATTGAACGTTTGCAAGTTTTCCTTTCATTTGTTTTATTTTACTTTCACTTAATTTGAGATCATACTTTTCACATAATTTAATTAACTCTTCAAGTAGTTGGCCTATTTCTTTTTCATTACCATGTATTTTTGGTAATATTTTTTGAAGTAATTGTTCATCAATTATTTCATTTAAATTTACTTCATCTTCTACAGAAATTTTAGATGAGGCTAAAATATATTGTCGAATTTCTTTTACTGTTCGGAATGCAAATTCAAAATTATTTTTTTCAATAATTTTATAAATTTCTGAAAAAATATCATATACAAAATCTATATTTTTTAAAAATTGTTGATTATCATCATTTTGTGAAAAGGAAAAATGTGTATCATCAATAAAATTATTACTAGAAAAAATTTCTTTTGAAAGTTTTAAAAATGCTTGTGATGTACCATTATTTGCTATAATTGATGAACTAATTTCTTCATTGGGATCTTTGAATAAATTCATCACATCTTTAATTTTTGGCTTAAATTCTATGACATTTGCACGATCTAAAACTTTTGGGCTAAACATATATGTTGTTTCATCTATATTAACTGTTCCGGTTATAAATAAATTTTTAGGATAGTTTATTTTTTTATCATAGCCATCTAGTTCAAATGGAATATCCGGTGTTTCCATGTGACTTAAAAAATCAGAAAAATATCTTTCTACATGACTTAAGTTCATTTCATCTAGAATTAAGAAAAATGGAATGTCTTTATTTTCTGGTTTATTAGCATTTTCTATAAATTTCAGAATATTAGATTTTACGTATTCTCCTTTTCCTTCATTGGCTAAAGGATTAAAATATCCCAGTATTTTAGTATTGTCCGTCCAATCTGCTCCTACTGGAACAAGTAACCAGTTTTTTTCATTGTTACCGATGGATTCCTCTAAATATTCTGCAAATTTTTTTGCTATTCTTGTTTTTCCTGTTCCGCTATTCCCTGTAAGTATTACAAATGGTTTTGCAAGAAGAGAGGTAATATATCTTTGAGTAAATTTATTTTGAAAAATAGATGGTAAATTTTCTAATTTAAAATTCTTTTTTAATATACAGAAATACTTTTTTTCTGACTCGTATTTTATTTCAAGATCATCATTATAAAATTTATTTATAATTTTAATTAGAGCTTTTAAATTATTGGCTTCTTCGTTAATCTCAGGATCAGAGTTAACCCATTGATTAGTAAGTTTGCATACGATTTTCTTTGTATTAAAAGTAATTGTGTATTCTTTTTCATTAAAGATTCTTTTAGAATTGTAGGATTCAGAATTTTGTTTTGCAAATAGGTATCTTAAAAAATTACCTGAAGGTAATAATCCTTCGGTTTTTGATATGTTTATTTTTATGAATTTTTCATTTTCTTCTAAAAGATATTTTATTTTTTCAAATTTATCTATTTTATAAATTAAATCTATTATTTGTTGAGCACAAATATTTGTAGTTTCTGATAGCGTAATAAAATTATTTACGTTTTTAATTTGATTTCTAATTTCGATGTCTAATTTATTATAGAGATCAGGTCTTTTGGATAGATAATATATAAGAGTTCCTAAATATCCAGAAGATTCATCGGGAACTGGGATTTTTTTTAGCACACAAGAGCCGAATATATCTTTGGTTGTTCTTATGTTGGTTGAATTAATTAATGCTTTTCCTGGTCTAAATGGTGAATTGCCATCAATGTATTTTTCCATTTTTATTCTATCATCGCTGTTTGGCAATAATTGATACCAATCTGGATTTGAATAATCTTTATTTTTTAATATTGTTATAATTTTATTATTTTTTCTAATATTATTATCGAAAAAATCACCATATGGTTTTAACGATTCTGCAAATTTTTTACACAAAATTGCTAAATAAAACCATTGATTTGAAAAGAAAACATAGCTTTTATCTGTTTGTACTATAGAATTTTTATCTGATATTTTTACATATTTCTTTTCTTCTTCATGCAGAGCTTTTTGTAAATTTTCTCTTAAAGAATTTGAGAGTTTAATATCAGGTACATTTTCTATATTTATTGACATTGGTTGTATTTTTTTATCTAATAAGTCTATAAACATATTTATACCTCCAAAATTTGATGAACTACTTGTTCGGACAATCTTTTTACTACGGGAACTGCTACACTGTTTCCAAACTGTTGATATGCTTTTATTTTAGAATTTGGTATTTTGAAATTTGATGGAAAACCTTGGAGATTTGCAGCTTCTCTAGGTGTTAATTTTCTGGGATTTTTCCCTAATTGTTCTATAAGAATTTCACTACCATCTTTATAGTATCTTCTTGAAAGGGTACTTGTATATTCTGAGTATTCGTTAAATAAGCAATAGCCAAATCCGTTTCCCTTTTTTTTATGTTCTTTCTTTCTTCTTTGATGTCCCTCCCATAATTTGTCAGAAATAGTAAATGATGAAGAAACATTTTTTTCAAGAATATCACTTAATTTTGTTTTACTATTATCTGGCAAAGGATAATTAAAGTTAGTTATATTAATATCATTTCTCCATAAGACAATGAATATTCTTGGTCTATTTTGAGGAACACCATAGTCTTTAGCACTTAAAATCATTTTTGAGCATTCTGTTTTAAGTTTTGTTATTGGCCCATTTTCTATTAATTTTTTGGGTACATTACAGTTATAACCCATTCTAGTGATCGTTCTTAAAATTGTTTGAATTGTTTTGCCGTTATCATTACTTATTAAACCTTTGACATTTTCTAATATAACAGCTTTTGGCTGATGATCACGTAATATTTCTGCTATATGATAAAAAAGAGTTCCTCTGGTGTCTTCGATACCCTTTTTTAGTCCTGCATTACTAAATGGTTGACAAGGAAATCCGGCACACAAAACATCAAATTGATCAGGAATAAGTGCTTTTATTTCAGGCTTTGTTATATCTCCAAATGGTACTTCACCGTAGTTATCAAAATATGTTTCTTTTGCGGACTCATCCCATTCGCTTGAAAAGACACACTGACCTCCAACTGATTGCATTGCAATTCGAAATCCCCCTATACCTGCAAATAGATCAATAAATGTAAATTTTGGATTATCTATCGTAAAGATAATGTTGTTAGTGTCATTAAATTCCTTTTTTTTAGGAAAATTATTTGTTTCTATTCCATTTGTTTTTAATATATTAGTATATTTTTTTGATGCAGATATATTTCCTAATTGAATGGAGTGACTAATAAGTGCATATTTTTCGTTCAATTCTTTATCGTTTAAATTAGGAAATGCCTCCACATAATTTATTTTTTTTTTCATTCTATAAAAACCCTTTCAAATAAATAATATTTAAAAATTCTTTAATAATTATATCACTTTTTTTAAGAAACTACATCTTAATCAAATGACATATCATTTAAATTAAATAATAATAAGTGATCATTATTTTCTTGTAATATTTTTTCATCAAAACCATTTTTTGAAAATAATGCATAATATATTTTATTATTTTTCTTTAATGGTTCTAACTTTGTAAGTGTATCTAAATATTCAGAATAGGAAAATGGACTTTCTTTAAATTTACATTCACCTATTAAATAACATTTTTCTTTTTTTGATAAAGCTAGAATATCAATTTCTGTTTCTTTTGTTTCTATTTTGTTATTTTTAGTTCTAACAGTTGTTTTTCCAAACCAACGCCCTATTTTTTCATATCTAAAAGGAAGTTCATTTTTTAATTGTAATCTTGTAAGATATTGTTGGCATACTTTTTCATACGTAATTGAAGCATATCTATCTAAATTTGGTGCAATAACATAATGATAAATACCTTCCACATCACCATCTTCTAAACTGGAATAATTTGTAAATATAAATGTATACCAAAATCTAAAGAATTGATCTGTTAATTGATAAATTCCACGATTATTATTTGCTATTTCTTTATTTCCTGCATCAATAGAAAGTTCTCTTTCTACAATACCTAATTCAATTAGATTTTTTAAATAAACACTTGTTTTAGATGTATTATCTATAAGAGTTTGTGTTGATATTTCATTTATTTTTGTATTTCCTAAAGCAATGGCTTCTATAATAGAGTTATATAAAGAAGTTTCTCTTAATTCTTGATGTAAAAGAAATTCTACTTCATTAAACAAAATACAACCTTTTGTTAAAATATTGTATTTTATATTTTCTTCAATAGTTAAGTCACTATTGAATTGTTTTAAATAATGAGGTATTCCACCTAGTATAGAATAAGTAATAATTTGTTGTTCTAAAGAATAATTTGGAAAGAATTTTCTAGCATCAAAGAAATTCATTTCTTTCATTTTATAAATACCAGTAGCACGACCATATAATGGATTTTTATTTGCAAGCAATTCTTTTTCAATAAAACTCATTGCACTACCACATAAAACGATCATTACATTTTCATTTTTTAGAGTAGTATCCCATAAATTTTGTAGAATAGAGGGAATAGATTTATTATTTTTACACATATAAGGAAATTCATCTATGATAACTAATTTCTTTTCTTTATAAGGTAATTCAGTTATAGAATTTAATGCTTGTTGCCAATCATTAAAAGTATTCAAGTACTGACTTGCTTTGATATTTTCTTTAAGTAATGCTTGAGAAAAGTTTCTTAATTGAATGTTATCAGGACATTCTTGACATGAGTAAAAAATATGTTCTTTCCCTTTACAAAATTCATGTAGTGTTTCTGTTTTACCAATTCGACGTCTACCATAAAGAAAGATAAGTTCGGCATTTTTAGAATAATAACGACTGTTTAAAAAATTCAATTCTTGTTTTCTACCAATAAACATTAATATACTCCTTTCTATCTAATCGTGATTTATCTAATCTAGATTAGATAAATTTTAATATATATTTTAAGAAAAATCAATATATTTAAAATATATGTATAAATAGATTATTTATTTATCGTAATACTTTAAATTATTCAAAAAAAGTAATAAACTGTTCAATTATTTTTTATCTAATCGTGATTTATCAAATCACGATTAGATAAAAAATTAAAAATAATAAAAGAAATAAATGGTGTATATATTAGTGAAGGGATATACTATTGATTGTAGTAATGTATGATAAAGATAAGAGGTGGATATATATGTTGATGGAAATCTATTTAAGTGAAGAAAAGGCAAAGAAGAATAATATTGATTTGAATGAATGTTATCAAAAGATAGATAAGTATTTTAAATCACGTGGTGTAGAAATTGTATCAAAAGGTATTAAAGGTGTTAGAAAAGATTTTGGTACTTTCGTAACTGCACAAATGCAATTACCTGATACAAAATGGTTTTAAAAGTAGTAGATCAACGGTATATAAGTTATTTTGGATATGGACCAGATAGTCCAGAATATAGAGAGGATGCTTTAAAGACATATTATCAAGTAAAAGAACAAGTTAGAAATTATGTTAAAAAACATCGTATTTGAATAACAATAAAAGTTATCGGCAAAAAACATAAATTTATACGTTATTAAAATACATACTTTTTGCCGATAACGGCAATAAAAGATAAAAAATGGAGTAATTGTTTTAATAAATAACTTATAAATTTTTTATCTTTTTTTATCATTTAATTTTTCAGTTATTACTAGAGTATATAGCTTTTGATATATACTTTTAATATTTGTAATAAATTTTGTAACATAAGGAATAATTTCTAATGTCAATAAAAATTGACATAATTAGGGGTTAAGTTTAATATTATTGACATAATGAGTGATATTATGCCTAAAAAATCAATAGTATTATTACCAGAAACAGAAGAAATACTTGAACAAATGGGATTACAAATAAAATATGCAAGGCTACGTAGAAAACTTTCAGCAAATTTAGTAGCAGAAAGAGCGGGAATTAGTAGAGCAACTTTAGTTTCTATAGAAAAAGGAGCGTCATCAGTAGCTATTGGATGTTATGCTGCGGTATTACATGCACTTAATTATATGGATAAAGATTTATTGTTGGTAGCTAAAGATGATGATCTTGGTCGAAAATTACAAGATTTAGATTTACCTGTGAGAAAACGAATATCAAGAAAGAAATAATTGACAATTGGTATTCAGTTGACTAGAATAAAAATGCATAGAAAAATATATTATATATTTTGTAAGGACCGTGTAGTAATACATGGTTCTATTTTTTTACAACAAAAAGCCCTCTAGTTTATCACTAAAGGGCTTTTATTATTTTTTAATCATTACAAATTGATAAGGTTTTAATGTTGTGTTGTTATAATCGTTGTAGTTATCTAACAAGATGTTTCCTTGAGTTTCAGGAATTGGTTGTTCTTTGTTTGTAAAGTTACATAAACAAATAATTTCTTGTCCTTGATAAGTACGTTTATAACCAATGACATCATCTACTGTGTTGATTTCTTCAAAATCACCATAAACAAGAATATCTTCTTGTTTTCTAATAGAAATCATTTTTTTATAGAAGCTATAGATTGAATTTGGATCATTGAATTGACTTTCAACATTGATTTTATCTTGGCTTCCTGTCATTTTTAACCAAGGTTCATGATCACTGAATCCAGCGTATTCACTACTATCCCATTGCATTGGTGTTCTGGTATTATCTCTACTTCTAAGGTTAAGGAAATGCATGGCTTCTTCTTTAGTAAAGCCTTCTTCTAAGGCTCTTTGATATTGTCCATGACTTCCAATATCATCAAATTCATCAATGCTTTCTCTTTCAAAGTTTTCCATACCAATTTCTTCACCTTGATAGATAAAAGGTGTTCCTCTTAAGTTAAAGAACATACCAGCAAGCATTGTTTGTGAATAATAATTATGCTCTTTTTTATCTAAAATAAATTTATCAATTGCTCTAGGTTGATCATGGTTTTCTAAAAAACTTGCAATCCATCCAAGCTTTTGAACTTCTCTTTGACTTGTAAATAAAAGTTCTTTAAATTGTTTAGTTGTCCAATCTTGTCTTTTAAACCATTCTTCATCTTCACTAATATCAAAATTACAATAATTAAAATCAAACATCATTGAAAAACATCCATCTTTACCAATAAAAATACCTAAATCCTTATATTGCACTCCAACAGCTTCAGCGACTGTCATACAATTATGTTTTTCAAATGTTTCTTTCTTCAATTCATCAAAAAAGACTTCAATTCCTGGTTGATTTCTAGAATAAGCAAAACAAGCACTTAAACCATCTTGTCCATCTACTGGACCATCTAAATATCTTTGATCCTTTTTAATAAAGTTAATTGCATCTACTCTAAATCCCGCAATTCCTTTATCTAACCACCAATTAATCATTTTATAAAGTTCTTGTCTTAAAGCTGGATTTTCCCAATTTAAATCAGGTTGTTTTTTAGAAAAAGCATGGAAATAATATTCATCTCTACCTTCTACCTTTTGCCATACTGAACCTCCAAAAACAGATCTCCAGTTATTTGGTTCTTTACCATCTTTAGAGGATTTAAAGATATAATAATCATGATAAGGACTATTTGGATCTTTTAGTGCTTCTTGAAACCAAGCATGTTCATCTGAACTATGATTGATAACGAGATCCATAATAATCTTAATTCCTTTATTTTTAGCTTTTTCAATCAATTCTTCTAAATCAGCCATTGTTCCAAATTCAGGATTAATATCATAATAATCAGAAATATCATATCCATTATCATCCATAGGTGATTTATAAATAGGACATAACCATAACAAAGTCACTCCTAAATCCTTTAAATAATCAAGCTTTTCAATAATCCCTCTTAAATCACCAATTCCATTTCCATTAGAGTCCTTAAAACTCTTAGGATAAATTTGATAAGCTATCTCTTTCTTCCACCATTCATTACTCATTTTCTTTTCTCTCCTTTAAAATATATAATTTAGAATAATAATCTCCAATACCATCCTTATTCTCACCACTTGAACCATCACTTATAAGCAAACCCACATTCATCAACTCATCACCATATAAATCTAAATCATTTACATGATAAACCTTATTTTCATCTAATCCCTCTAATAATAAACGACGATATCCAACATTAACTTCTTGTAAAGTACGATAATAACCTACAATCGCTAAATCTCTTTCTTTAGAAATAACCATCCAAGCTGTCTCATTTCCTTCAAAAGGACTTTTTAAACGATAAAAAGTACCAAATTGAAATAAAGAACGATATTGTTTCATAAAAACAATTTGTTTTTTAATGATTTCTTTTTCTTCATCACTTAAATAATTAACATCTAATTCATAACCAAAAGTACCAAAATAGGCCACATTAGCACGTGTTTGTAAAGGCACTTTTCTAAATGTTTGATGATTAGGAATATTAGATACATGTGATCCCATAGAAGATAAAGGATAAACAAGAGAGGTTCCGTATTGAATCTTTAATCTTTCTATGGCATCACTGGTCCAACATTGAGGGGCATAATAAAGCATTCCTGGATCAAAGCGTGCTCCTCCACTTGCACAGGATTCAAAGAGTATATCAGGGTATTTAGTTGTTAGAACATCGTATAAATGATAAACACCTAGGATATATTCATGCATGACTCTTCCTTGTGATAAAACATCATGAGTGCTTGAATAGACTTCTGACATACAACGATTCATGTCCCATTTAATATATGAAATATAGGAATCATCAATCACATTCATCATTGCCTGGGCAATGTATTCAACAACTTCATGATTAGAAAAATCTAAAATATATTGATTTCTTCCATGACAACTCTTTCTATGAGGAGTTTTTAATATCCATTCAGGATGATTTCTATATAAGTTAGAATCTTCATTGACCATCTCTGGTTCAAACCATAATCCAAATTTTAAACCTAAATCATGAATTCTCTTTGATAAACCATTAATTCCATGAGGCAATTTATCTAAATTAGGGAACCAATCCCCTAATCCTTGATGATCATTATTCCTATTACCAAACCAACCATCATCTAATACAAATAACTCAATTCCTAATTCTTTTGCTGTATTAGCCATTGAAACAATCTTATCTTCATTAAAATCAAAATAAGTTCCTTCCCAATTATTCACCAAAATAGGTCTTACTTGATCTCGATACTTCCCTCTAGCAAGTCTTTTTTGATAAAGCTGATGATAGGTTTGTGACATCTTATTCAGTCCTTGATTACTATAAACCATTACAACTTCAGGACTTTGAAAAGAATCTAAATGATCTAATAGATATTCAAAACAATGAGGATGAATTCCCATAGAGACACGTGAGACATGATAATTATCGACTTCTACTTGGGCTAAAAAGTTACCACTATAAACCAAACTAAAACCTAAAACTTCACCACTTGTTTCTTTACAATTTTCTCTTTTTAAAGCAATAAAAGGATTAAATTGATGAGAAGAACAGCCTCTTAAAGAATAAATACTTTGAATACCTTCTGTAAGTTTTCTTGTTTTAATAGAACGTTCTCTTGCCCATGATCCTGTAAGTTCAATCATTTCATAATCTTGATCAGGTAAGTCTAAAGACATAGACATCATTTGATTAAGTCTTAATTTTTGTTTCCCCTCATTAACAATAAAAGTATTTCTTGTAATTACAGGAAAATCTTGATAAATAGTATAACTTAATTGAAGCTTTGTTTCAATGACTCCATCATATAAGGTAATGATAAGAGTTTGGGCTTCGTTTTCATTTTCTACATAGGTAGCAGGAAGATCTTTTAATTTTGGTTTTCCTTGTATGATTTCATGACTTACATATTCAAAGTTTAAAATATGACTCCCATTTTCTTGTAAAATATCGATAGCAGGATGACGTAAATCACCTGAACCATAAACAGGATATTCTTGTTTAATATGTTCTAATGAAAAACTTAAATCCCCTTTATAGCTACAAGGTGACATAGGACGAGGAAAGAGTTCTAATAAATGATCAAAGTCTTTACGATCATGAATTCTTTTTCCATAATAGAGTTGTCCTAATTGATTATTTTCTAAGATTTTAAACACATAACTAATTTCATTATTATACAAATGAAAAGTTTTACTTTCTTCATGAAATACAATCATAGATTTCTCCTTAATCACTAAATAGTATTTTTAAAATATCTTCTAAACCATCATCAACAACCGATTTACAAATAATATTTGCTTTAGCTTTTAATAAATCACAGGCATTTCCCATAGCAACCCCTACACGACAAAATTCAATCATTTCTAAATCATTTTCTCCATCACCAAAAGCGTATGTGTCATCTTGATCTAAATGATAATGATCAAGAACTTTTTGAATACCTGTTGCTTTTGAAATTGTTGGTGAATAGAATTCAAATGCATTGTCACTGCCATGTTCATCAAAATTAATAACATAACCAAAATCATTTTGAATATACTTTTCTATTTTTTCACGATCTTTATTTGTAACATTTGCTTCTATTTTAATCGCTCTTTTTAATACCTCATTACGATCAAACTTTATTGTAAATAGATCTTCAAAATGTCCCTTTTGAACAAAGAAGTTATAAAGTTCTTTATAAGAAGGATCAATGTATAAATGATTCGCTGTCGCAATCATATAATCACAATGAAGTTCTTCTAACATATTTGCTGTCTTTAAACATAACTCATAATCCATTCTATTTTCATAAATAGATTTTCCATCAATTTCTACATAACCACCATTATTTAAAACATAACCGTCAAAAGTTCCGTCGAGCCATTTTTCATCTAACATGGCTTTGGGTCTTCCACTGCAAATAAAGAGTTTATGTCCTTGTTTCTTTAATCTATTTAATTGTTGTTTTACACCTGTAGGAATTTCATAAATTCCCATTTGTGAGCATACTAATGTCCCATCTATATCAAAAAATAATACTTTCTCTTTCATAAAAAATCTCCTTTAGCTAATTATATCACAAAGTCCCTTTCTATGATTTTCAATAAAAGAAAATATAAAAAGTACGTATGATAGTACGCAAGATAATACGTATGAAAAAAGGAATCTTTCGATTCCTTAACTAGTCATCTAAAATAGAAGATCCATTAGTCGCAATAACTTCTTTATACCAATCATAAGATTTCTTTTTAGAGCGTTTATAAGTTCCATTACCATAATCATCAACATCTACATAAATAAATCCATAACGTTTAGACATTTGATTTGTAGAGTTAGATAATAAATCAATTGGTGCCCAAGTTGTATAACCCATTAATTCAACACCATCTTCTTCAATAGCTTTATACATTTGTCTAATATGTTCTCTTAAATAATCAATACGATAATCATCATTAATAGACCCATCTTCTTCCACTGTATCTTTTGCTCCTAAACCATTTTCTACAATAAATAATGGTTTTCTATAACGATCATATAAATCTACACAAGAAATTCTTAAACCGATAGGATCAATTTGCCATCCCCAATCAGAACTTGGAATATATGGATTTTTAATAGCTGTTTCTGTATTACCTGCACTCATTTCTAAGCCTTTTGTATCAGCAGCAACACAACTTGATGAATAATAACTAAATGAAATAAAATCAACAGGATATTTTTTCATGATTTTTAGATCTTCATCAGTCATTTTAATATTGAATCCTTTATTTTTATACATTTGTAATAAATATTTAGGATATTCACCATGAACTTGTGTATCACTATAACAATAGATTTGTCTCATTCTTTGTTGTTGTTCTAAAAGATCTTCTGGTTTACAAGTATATGGATAGTAAGTTAATTTAGTAAGCATACATCCTACTTTAGCATCAGGAATGTTTTCATGTGTAATTTTTACAGCAAGTGCACTTGCTACAAATTGATGATGCATTGCTTGATATTCTACTTCTTCAAATTCTTCAGGTTTAAATCTTGATTCAATTAATCCACCTGTCATAAATGGATGTCTAATAATTGAATCAATTTCATTAAATGTAAGCCATAATTTAACTTTATCTTTATATCTTTTAGTAATAACATCCACATAACGTGTAAAGAATTCAATGGAACGACGATCATACCAACCATTATAGTCCATACAGAATGCTAGTGGTGGTTCATAATGGGACATAGTAACTAATGGTTGCATCCCATATTTTAAACATTCATCAAAAACGGCATCATAGAATTTTAAACCTTCTTCATTTGGTTCTAATTCATCCCCTCTAGGGAAAATACGAGACCAAGCGATAGACATTCTATAAACCTTAAATCCCATTCCTGCAAGTAAAGCAATATCTTCTTTATAATGATGATAAAAATCAATCCCATGACGTTTAGGATAGTAAACTTCATCATCAGTACTTAAAGCTTTTTCAATCATTTCATCAGAAATATCACATAACCCATGAGTATTTAATAAATCTTTCATAGATTTAGGATCAGTAAATAATTGTACATCACTACAACTTACTCCTTTTCCTCCTTCTTTCCAACCACCTTCATATTGGTTAGCGGCAGTAGCTCCACCCCATAAAAATCCTTCTGGAAATTGTTTCATATTATATTTCTCCTTATTTTTTATTATCAAATTCATTATATCGATATTATTGAATATTTGTTTGTTTTTTCATAATATAAAAACTAATTCTACTTATAAGAGGTGTTGTTTTCTATTTAAAATGATATGATTTGATTAAAGGAAGTGGTCATATGGATCTTATCAAAATAGGTAAATATATAGCTTTTAAAAGAAAAGAACAAGGCTTAACACAAAAACAGCTTGCTGAAAAGTTAAATATGTCTGATAAATCAGTCTCTAAATGGGAAAGAGGTATCTGTTTACCGGATGTCTCTGTTTATCTAGAATTATGTAAAATACTAGATATAAGTATTAATGAGTTTCTTACTGGAGAAGATATACCTAAAGAAACAATTGAACAAAAAGCAGAAGAAAATATTATTCAGATTACAAAAGATAATAAAAACAAACAAAAGTATCTAAAGAAAATTATAAGATTATTAATAGTTATGCTTATTGTTTTCATATTTATTACAAGCATATTTATCTACAAAAAATTAACACAACCACAAAACTATATAGAACCTTATTTAGAAAAAAGCACAGAAATGCAAACAGCAAATATGCTTTCTAATCATCCAGGTGATATTTTGTTATTTCATTATAATTCAAAAAAAGATTTTGATTCATTAACTATGTATTTAACCCAATATCAAAAAGGTAAAAAGATATCTGATAAAGAAATCTGTACATTTTATAATAATCCTTCAAAAGGAATAAATACCGGAAATATTGCTTTAGTAGTAGATCGAGAAGCATCTACTTTGAAGATTATAGATGCTTTTGAAGATGGGTATTATATAGCTGAAGGTATTTCATTTTTAGAAAACATTAGTAACTATGATGTTTGGGATTATGATAAAATTGAAGAAAAAACAGCTATTAAATATAGTAAAAAACAAATGTTAGTGGCATTATCTTATGGAAAAAATCATGTCACATCTCTTCCTATAAAAGAGTTAGAAACAAACAAAAAGATAAAGAATGATTATACATGTATTCTTTCAATTAAGTTTAAGTAAAAACGTCATCACTTGGATGACGTTTTAATAATCAAATTTATTCTTTTTCTTCATAATGATAAAAATACTTACACAAATCATTGCTGATAAAATAGAACCTAATGCTGGTGTAAGACCCATAGGAAGCAAAGTATCAGGGAAAAGCTTAGAAGTTATATAAGCTCCAGGTACTCTTATTAAAACAATAGAGATGACATTGTGAATAAATGAAATCATAGAATAACCATAAGCAGTAAAGAAACCACTAAAACAGAAATGAATAGAAGCAAACATACAATCTAAAACATATCCTTTTAAATACTGACTTCCATACATAATAACAATAGCTTCACTTGTAAATAACGAAAGAATTTCCTTGGAAATAAATTGACAAGTAATCGCAAAGAAAACACCAAAACCTAAAGCAATAAAACATCCATAGCGTAAAGTTTGTCTTGCTCTTTGATGTTGTTTTGTTCCAACACATTGTGCACAGATTGCCGAGATGGCAGATAACATACTTGATGGTACTAAGAATAAAAAGCTAATGATTTTTTCTACAACACCAACTGCTGCGGCAATATCAACACCACGCATGTTTGCGATAATCGTAATAATAATGAATGATACTTGAATAAGACCATCTTGCATAGAAATAGGAAAACCAATTTTAAAGATATCTTTAATAATTTTTTTATGTAATTTCAAATGGTATCTATGGATGACAATCAATTTTCTTTTAATAATTGCAAATAAAGCAACAATTACACTAATAAGTTGTGAAATCACTGTCCCAAATGCTGCTCCAACGGCATGCATATTGAAATAACCAATGAAAATAAAATCTAACACGATATTAAAAAAACAAGCAACTGCCACAAAATACATAGGACTTTTAGAATCCCCTAATCCTCTAAAAATAGAACTAATAATATTGTAAGCAGTAATAAAAGGAATTCCAATAAAACATATTTTTAAATAAAGTGTTGTTTCTTGAATTGCTTCTACAGGTGTAGACATAATAGAAACAATCGGATTAATAAAGAATAATAAAATCAAAGTAACAATCAGAGATAAAATCATAAAGATAATGATTGTATTTCCTACAGTCATCCTTTTTTCTTCTTCTTTTCTTTCACCAACATAACGACCAATCATGACCGTTGAACCCATTGCAATTCCTACAAGCATAACAGTAATCATATGCATGACCTGACTTCCAATAGAAACCCCTGATAAAGAAGCGGCTCCATTGTATTGACCGACAATAAATAAATCAGCCATGCCATAGAATGTTTGTAAGAAATTAGCAAGTAAAAATGGTAATGAGAAAGTAATAATATTTTTTAAGGCGCTGCCTTTTGTTAAATCTTTTTGCATAACATCAACTCCTTGCTTTGTATTATATAGAATAAATGTTAAAAGATAAAACGAAAAAAAATGCTTAATCTAGCACTTTTTTTCATGAATATGTTGCAATAATAGATTTAAGTTCTCTGATTTATTTTGTTTTAAATAAACAAGATCTATTTTTTCAAGATCAGCAAAGTATTTACTAATATCCTCTAAATAGAACTGATCTCTGTTTTCTACTTCTTTTGTAGGAAGGATTGAAAAACCTCTAGATAGATTAAGTAAAAGAAGTTGTTTGGGAAATTCTTTAACGTATTCTACTTTATTAAAAGTTGTATGATAAATTTTATAAAGTTCATCTTTACATAATTGATGATAGTTTTGATCTGTTGCTTTTGTAATATAGGGAACAGATTGCATGACCTTTTCTATTGTATGATATTTATGGATCAGTTCTTTTGAACAAACAAGAGAAACGTTTTCTTTAGATAAGGTTGTTGTTTCAATTGGATTATTTTTGTAGAAAGAGAGCATACTTGGAGAAATTAACGCATCGAGTTGATGCGCTTTTAGGCCTTCCATCAATTCATTTTCTTCAAGATAAGAATAAGAAATAGAAAGATGTGGGTATTTCTTTTCAAAGCTTTCAAGAATTTCAAAGTCTGTAAAATCTGTTGTTTTCATGCCTATATGTAAAGTATTCGTTTGTTGAATATTTTGACATAAAGTTTGATAAGAAGCATAAATGTTTTTCATTCCTTCATAGAACTGTTTTCCTTGTTTAGTAAGAGTTAATGTTCTATGTTCTCTTATAAATAGCTGTGTTTGGAGTTCTTGCTCTAAGACAGCAATGTATTTAGACATGGTTGTTTGTCCAATATGACAAGCGTTAGCTGCTTGCGTAAAGTTTTTATATTCAACAGCTTTAAAGAAATAATGTATTCTATTTAGATCCATATTATCACCTCTTTCATTATAACAAAAAAAAGGAGCAATAAAGCTCCTTTGCTCAATATTTATTTACGTTTGAATAATGATTTTAAACCACGAGAGATTACTTGAAAGAAACTAAGAGAACGAACCATATTATTTGGATCAACATAATTTCTAACAGCTCTTAATGTCTTTTTATTATCTCTTGTCGAAAAGATAAAGTTTCCGTTGTTTTTCGTAACAACTGCAAAACGAGGAATCCATTTTCCTTTAAACATGACACTTGCCATGATTTCTGTTACTTCAGACCAAGGAATTTGAATATAATCATTGACGTTTTTATCATTGTAATATTCAAAAGCTTCATCCCCGACTAACACTTTACCATAGTTTGCCATTCCTAAATAAGAAGTAGCATTAATTGTTAAATCGACTTTTTTATTTAATGATTGTACCATATATTCCCTCCATAAATATTGAACTTTTTAAATTACATAATTCCAGCTAAACGAGCTAAGATACCAACGATAAATAATGCAACGATAATAACGATTGGTGAAACTTTTTTCTTTAATAACCAGCAGCAAAGTAATGTAAGTAATAATGCTGCAAGTCCAGGAATTAATTGATCTAAGTTTTGTTGTAAAGTAGTAACTTTAATTTTATCTAATCCATTAGCTCCAAGCGAAGCATATTGTGATAAAGCTGTTTTAATACCTTCAGCTCCACCTTTGATTTGACTCCAATCAATATAAGCACCTTCAGATTGAGCAACTCTAGAAACAACAGGAGTAAATGAAATACTTACCCAACGTTGAACTAAAGAACCGATAATGAACATACCTAAAATAGAAGCACCTTGAGTAATTTTACCTAATAAACCACCAGATAAATCTTTTGCGATAGAAGTACCAACTTTATATCCAAATTCTTGAGTATACCAAATAAATGCCATACGGATAATATTCCAAGCAAAGAAGAATAATAATGGACCAACAATACTTCCACCTAAAGCAAGAGAAGCACCTAAAGCACCTAAGATTGGTCTTAAAGTGAACCAGAATACTGGATCTCCAACCCCTGCAAGAGGTCCCATCATACCAACTTTAACCCCTTGAATAGCTTGATTATTGATTTCAGCACCATTAGCTCTTTCTTCTTCTAAGGCTAATGTAACACCCATAACTGGAGCTGAAACATAAGGATGTGTATTATAGAATTCTAGATGTCTTTTTAAAGCATCTGCTCTATCTTGTGGATCTTTGTATAATTTTTTGATAGCTGGGATAATTGAATAACACCAACCACCATTTTGCATACGTTCATAGTTCCATGATCCTTGAAGGAACTGATGACGCCAAGCAACTGATAAACGATCTTTTTTAGTTAATTGAATTTTTTCTGCCATATTTCTTTCCTCCTTCAAGATTAATAGTCATTTAAAATATCACCTAATGGATCACCAGAACCAGTAGAACCACCATTACCAGAACCACCGTTTTCTTTTAATCCTAAGTAAATTAAAGCAATAGCAACACCTAAAGCACCTAAAGCGATTAATGTTAATTCACTTAATGCAGCTAATACGAAACCAATAGCAAAGAATGGCCAAGTTTCTTTAGTTGACATCATATTAATAACCATTGCATAACCTACAGCGGCAACCATTCCACCACCAACAGTCATACCACCTGATAACCAAGCAGGCATTTGATTTAAAACACTAGTTACTGCTTCAGCAGGAACGATACATAGTGCAGCAGCAGGAACTGCGATTCTGACACCTTGTAATAAGATACCTAAAATTTGATAGATTTCAATTTTACGGAAATCTCCTTTTTCAGCAGCACCATCCATTAAGTGAACTAATGGGATAGCGATTGTACGACAAATCATAGTTAAGAATAAACCAGCTACTGATAAAGGAATTGCAACAGCAATTGAAGTAGAGATAGCTGTTTGTGTATTAACAGTACCGCCATTTAAACCTAAAACCATGATAATTGCAGAAGCAACAGAAGCTAAAGCAGCATCTGGAGCAACAGCAGCACCAACGTTTGCCCATCCTAAGGCAATCATTTGTAAAGAACCACCTAAGATAATACCTTCACTTAGATGTCCTGAAACTAAACCAATTAAAGTACACGCTACTAGTGGTTGATGGAATTGGAATTCATCTAAAATCCCTTCCATACCTGCTAATAATGCTACTAAAATAATTAACATAATAGTAATTGCAGACATTAAATTTTCCCCCTATTTCATATTTTGAAGTTCAGTCTTTGCTTTTTTAAGAAGACTGTCCATATTTTCTTTAGAATCAGCAGGTACTTTACGAACATCGAAAGTAACACCCATTTCTTTTAATTTTTCTAAAGTTTCAACATCTTTTTGATCCATAGCGATGGCTTTATTAACAACCACTTTACCAACAGAGTGAGCCATAGAACCAATATTTAATTCTTTAATATCAACTCCACCTTCAATAGCTCTTAAAGCATCTTGAGGAGTTTCAAATAACAATAAAGCTTTAGTAGCACCAAAACGAGGATCTTTAGCGACTTCAATCATCTTTTTGACTGGTACAACATTTGCTTTAACACCTGGTGGTGCAGCTTGTTCAATCATTTGTTTACGTAATGCATCTTGAGATACTGCATCAGATACAACAATGATACGTGTTGGTTGAGTTGATTTTGTCCAAGTAGTAGCTACTTGACCATGTAATAAACGTGTATCAACACGAGCTAAGACATATTTAATATGTCCATCTCCAAGAACAGTTCCTTCAGGAATAGCCCCAGCAGGTGCTGGTTTTTCAGCTTTTACTGCTTCTTCCTTTTTAGGTTCTAATTCTTCTGGACGAATGTTAACTCCGTCTCTAGCAACTTCACAGATATGAGTTGCGATTTCATGTGCGCTGTCAGTAGACATACGCATTGCATATGCTTCAATAAGCATTGGTAAATTTAACCCAGTAACGATAGCCCAATGATCTTCATGACCGTTAAGTAATAAGTTAGCTTGATTAAATGGAGTTCCACTCCATAAATCAACTAAGAAAAGAACTTCGTCTTGATTTTCAAAAGTGGAAATAGCTTCTTCCATTTTTGCTCTTAAATCATCAGGACCTTCACTTGGTTGTAAAGTCACAGCTTTTACATCTTTTTGTTCACCGAAAATCATAGAACCAGATTGTAAAATTCCATTAGCGAATTCACCATGACTTGCAAGAATAATTCCTACCATATTTTTCCTCCCTCTCTCTAATTAACATTGAATAACAAAAAAAGTAGGCCAACTATTTAAAAGAAGATACAATGCACCCATTGCTTTCTTTTAAAATAGTTAATGCCTACTTAAAGTTACACACTATTGAATATTCAATTTAATTACAGTGATATACTAACATCAAAAAATGTAAGCGTCAATCATTTTTTTTACGTTTTTATGTTCTTTCATTATTTTTTGATATAAAAAATAATGAAAAAGATAATATATAATATAAAACAATCACAATTTATCAATAAATAAAAAAAGGGGTGATCCCCTAATTTTGAAAAGTACTTGATAAGATTCTTTCTAGATGTAAAGCTAAGTATCCTACTTCTGATTCAGGCAATTCTTTATTTAATACTTTTGATAAAGCATTACACATTCTTATTGCTTGTTCATAAGCAAAAGGAAATTTATTTTTGGTAAATTCACTAATATCCATTTGCAATTGTTCATTAGTATTTAAACGAATGATTAGGAATTTAATATGATTCATTAAACGGGCATAAGAAATTGATTCAACATCAATTTTCATATTTAAATCAGTTTGTAATTTAATAATACTTTCATGAACAACACGTGCTGCTTCCATAGATTCCCCTACTTTATTAGAAGAAATTGCTGAGTGAATATGTAGAGTAATAAAACCTACTTCATCATTATTGATTTCTTTATTGATAAAGCTTTTTATGATTTCTTTTGATTTTAAAGCAACTTCATATTCATCGGGGAATAAAAGTCTAATATCATAAGTAAAGGGATTTGTAGGCATGATGTTTTCATCCATACGTTTAATCGCAAAATAAATATGATCAGCCAGTGGAATTAAAATATCATGATTGACTTGTTCAAATTTATTTGTTGCTTCTTTAATGATTTCAGCTGCGATTTCAAGATAAACAGGATTGATATAGTCAATGACTTTCTTTTGTTTATCTTTAGCTTGATAGTTCTTTTGCATCATGTATTTCTTGGCGTGAGGTGGAATTTCAAAATGTTCATTTACTTTTTTACCAAAACCAATTCCTTTTGCCATAACTATTATTTCATTATCATCTTCTTTAGCTAGAATGGTATTATTATTTAATACTTTTAAGACTTGATACATTTTGTTCACCTCTTTATTTTTAAAATCGTTTCTCCACTTTTTTTATGACCATAGTTCTTTTCTAAAGGTCCTTGACCTTTAGTGATAATCATTAAAAGACAATCATCGATGGCATTTTCTTTAATATAATTCAAATCTGCATTCCATAACAGATCTCCTTTTTTAACCTTCTGATTCATTTTAACAAGAAGTTCAAACCCTTGTCCATTTAATTTTACAGTATTAATACCAAAATGAATCAATATTTCCACACCATTTTCTAATTCAATCCCTAAAGCATGTTTTGTAGGATAAATCATAGAAATCGTTCCATCACAAGGAGCAACAACCAAACCATGTATTGGACGAATCATGAGACCATCTCCTAACAACTTATGAGCAAAGATATCATCACAACAATCTTCAATAGGTAAAACCTCACCATCAACAATATTTCCTATTTCTACATCCGTTGTATGATAATCAATTGTTTTTTCTTCATCATAAGAAGCAGGAACGTTATTTAAATAATCATTAATCTTTGTTTTTAAAGAAGAAGCTTTTGGACCAAAGATGATTTGAATAGCATTGCCCTGTAATAAAACAGCAGCTGCTCCTGCTTGTTTTAAAGAACCTTCGCTTACAAGACTTGGATCTTGTAAAGAAGCACGTAATCGTGTAATACAACAATCAAGATCACTAAAGTTATATCTTCCACCTAGTCCTTTAATAATCATTTGTACTTGGGGATCAAGTAATGATTGATCAAAAGAGTAATCCATTTTCTTTTTATTAAAAATCGTTAATTTATTATCATCTTCTCTTCCTGGTGTTTTTAAATCAAATTTCTTAATTAAAAAACGGAATGAAAAATAATATAAGAAGAAATACATAACTCCACCAACAATAATAAAAACCCAATGAGTTTTACTATTACCTTGTAATACACCAAAAACAAGAAAATCTATTAAACCACAAGAAAAAGTAAACCCAATCGTCACCTTTAAAACATGGGCTAAAACAAAAGCTGTTCCCGCTAAAAAAACATCAACGACAAATAACATAGGAGCCACAAAAATAAAAGCAAATTCAATGGGTTCTGTAATTCCTGTAAGCATACTCGTAAGGGCTGCTGATAAAAAAAGACTTCTTATAACTTTTTTTGATTCATCTTTAGCACTGCGATACATCGCTAAAGCTGCTCCTGGTAAACCAAACATCATAATCATATATTCACCAGAGAAATACTTAGTTGCTTCAACACTAAAGTGCTTTAAATTTGGATCAGCAAGTTGAGCAAAGAAAATATTTTGGGCACCATCAATTAAAACCCCATTGACTTCCAAAGTACCACCAATAGCAGTTTGATAAAAAGGCATATAGAAAACATGATGTAAGCCAAAAGGAACAAGGGCTCTTTTAACAATTCCATAAACAAAAGTTCCCCCATAGCCACTACTAGCAATCCATTGTCCAAATTTAAAAATTCCATCTTGGAAAGTAGGCCAAATATAAAACATCAAAAATCCTACCAAAATATAAACAATGGTAGAAATAATAGGAATAAATCTTTCTCCTTCAAAGAAAGATAAAAAATCAGGTAACTGAATTTGATAAAAGCGATTATGTAAATAACTCACACCTAAACCAACAATAATTCCTCCAAATACCCCCATTTGTAAGGATACTTGCCCACATACATTTGTAAGGGTTCCTTCAACAACTTTTTTAACAATCTCATTTCCTTTAATAACTCCATCAAAAATAAGCAAACTATGAATTGTTGAATGCATTACAAAAAAAGCAATTATAGAAGATAACACTGCTACTTCTTTTGATTTCTTTGCCATTCCTAAAGCAACAGATGCTGCAAAAATCAAAGGCAGATTATCAAAAATTGTTTGCCCTACAGACATTAATAAAATCAATATATGATTTAAAGTTGTTCCTGTACCTAAAATACTCTCTAAACCAAGAGAAGCAATCGTTGCTTCGTTAGTAAGAGAACTCCCAACGCCTAAAAACATTCCCGCAATTGGTAGTACAGCAATAGGTAACATAAAACTACGTCCTATTCTTTGTAAAACCCCAAAAATTTTCTTTTTCATTTTCTTCCCTTTCATTTATAAAAAAGTATAGAATTTTATACTTTAAAAACACAATTTTTCGCATTTAGTGTATCATAAAATAATCTATATGTACATTTGTATAGATGAGTTAGATTATAGATATCTTTAATGGGTAAGATACTGTATAATATTTATATATAACTAAATTCAAGGGAGGAAAAGCATATGGAAGAGAAAAGATTGTTGAGTAAAGATGAAGTCTATTTTTTAGTATTTTTTTCTAATTTCTTTATTGGATCAATCATATTGTCTAATAGGTATCACTTTGATTCAATACGTTCATTTTTTATATTTGCTGGAGAGGATCCCTTTCCATTTACTTTGTTTTTCATAGTGTTCTTTTGTTGTCTTTATTATCTTTTTAAAATTTTGATAAAAAAATACCCACTAAGAAATTTTATTAAGAGTAATGATGTTTAATATCAAAAAGAAGAGATATTATGGAAGAAATTAAACAACTTGTCTATAACTATGCTAAAGCAATACACACACAAAATGAAAAAGATTTTAAAGCATTATGGTCATCTAAAGAAAATACTTTGATTTCACTTACGAATCAATTTAATGAAATTGATGCTATTTATAATGATTTTTTAATAGGTGGTATTCAAAGACTTTATGAATCAATTGATTTAATTATAGAAGGAATAGAAATACATCAAATAGATGATAATAAAGCATTGCTTGATAACACAAGAGCACAAACAAGTAAAATTGTTCCTACAACATTAATAACAGCATAGATTGCAGTTGGTTTAGCTCCATAAAATGTTTCAACAAGTGTTTTACTTCCAAATTTACTCATAATTAAATAAGTTATTGCAAGCATAAAAACTAAAACACTGATACTAATAATGACAATTTGTAGAGCAGTTAATGATTGACTTGATGAAGTCATTTCTTGATTCATTTGGTCAGGTTGATTGTTGTTTTGTTGATTTTGTCCTGGGGAATCTTGTTGATTATTAGGTGCTTGTCCAGTAGAATTTTCATTTGTTTGATCATTTAAATCTTGGTTTTGTGAATTTGATTAATCATTGCTACTTTTGTTATTTTGAGATGAATCTTGTTGATTAGACTCATTATTTTGACTATTTTCTCCTTGATTAGGCATTGAAGGAGGTGTTCCTTCTGCTTGTTGCATCATAGATGAAGTATTATGGTTTTTAGCATAATACAGAGTTCCTGAAATCGAACCTAAGGAAACGATAATACAAATTACACTGATTATAACGGATAATTTCTTTTTCATGTCTATCTCCTCTTGACACCTATATAGTACCCATTCTTTAACATATAAGAGTGTGAGTAGTGTGTAAAAATATGGTAAACTCATATACAATTTTGAGATATGAAAAAGATGGAGTTAAGCGCTTACATGTGTTACTATATATCTAGGAGGATTTTTTATGGGAAAATTGGATAATAAAGTGGCAATTATTACAGGAGGGAATGCCGGCGTTGGTAAAGAAATTGCGAAACTGTTTGCGAGTGAAGGAGCAAAAGTTGTTATTTCAGCAAGACGTCAACAAGTCTTGGAAGAAGCAGCAAAAGAAATTGAAGCAGCAGGAGGAACTGTTTTATGTGTTCCTACTGATATTTCTAAAGTGGATGATGTTAAAAACTTAGTAAGTAAAACAGTTGAAACTTTTGGTCAATTAGATATTTTAATTAATAATGCAGGTGTTTTAGATAAAGGATTAAATGCAATTGATCAAATTGATTATGATGATTTAAATAGAGTTATTGATATTAATCAAAAAGGAACAATGTATTGTATGTCAGAAGCTTTAAAAGTGATGAAAAGTGGAGCTTCTATCGTTAATATCTCAAGTGTTGCTGGTCAATATGGAGCAGGTGGTGCTGTTTATGTATCTACTAAAGCAGCAATTATTGGGGTAACAAAACATGCTGCTATGCGTTTTGCTAAAGAAAAAATTAGATGTAATGTTATCTGTCCAGGAAGTATTACAACAGATATGGCAGCAGGATTAACACCTGATACAATGGATATGAAAATGATGGGCGCTATGTCAGCTCATAGTGATTTAACACTTCAACCTTGTAGTCCTTTAGATGTTGCAAAAGTAGCACTTTTCTTAGCAAGTGATGATGCAGCACCACTTACAGGACAAGTTGTTGTAAGTGATTATGGAGTAGATTTATAATATAAAAAATAAAGAGATTTCATTTATTATTGAAGCAGTCAATATTAGAAATCTCTTTTTCATTTTCAAAAAAATTTAATCATTATCTAATTTAACGGATACATACACAAATAAAAGATATGTTTATTATTATAAAGATAACCATAATTTAAAGGAAAGATATAAACACTGCCTTGATCTATAAAACCTAAACGGCAACATTGATTATTTTCAATGATTTCTTTTATTTAAATCTGTAATTTCTCGTTCTGTTCGTCGCATAACTATGCTCCAAAATGATCTTTTTTAAAATGTTTATAATAAATAATAAAGAGAAAGGAAGTTGTAAACCAAGTGATTGGATAAGAAATAACAACACCTTTTAATGTTGGATAATGAGGAGAAATAAAGGTTACCCAAGCAACACGCAAAACACAAATACCAATACAGACAAGAAGCATTGGTTTAAAAGATTCCCCACAACCTCTCATTGTTCCAGAAAAAATTTCTACACAACAGTAAGAAAAATAGAAAGGCATTAAAAAGAGCATTAAACTTTGACATTGATTAATGATGGCTGGATCAGATGAAAAGAGTTTTGTAATATAACTTCCCCCAAAACATAAGATCACACTTAAAGAAACTGCCATTGTTAAGGCAATCGCTAAAGCTGTTTTCGCTCCTTTTTGAATACGATCATAAAGATGAGCACCATAGTTTTGTCCTATAAAAGTTGTAATTGCGGCACCAATGGCTGCCATAGCCATCCAAAATAAAGCATCGATTTTCACATAGACTGACCATGAAGCAATCGTTTGTGTTCCAAAAGAATTAATGTGTGTTTGTAAGACGATATTAGCGATACTATACATTGTTGATTGAATTCCAGCAGGAGCACCAATTTTAACAATTTTCTTTAATACAGGTAAATGAAATTTAATTTTTGATAATGTAAGTTGATAAACATCTTTAGAAAATATCAATTGAAGTGTGACTAAAATAGCACATACTGTTTGGGCAATAAATGTTGCAATCGCTGCCCCAGCAATACCTTTATGTAAAATAACAACAAAAACAAAGTCAAAAACAACATTAACAATACTACAAATAATTAAATAATAAAGAGGTCTTTTACTATCTCCTACAGCTCTTAAAATTCCTGAACCAATATTATAAATAGCTCCGGGAATCATCCCTAAAAAGTAAAGTCTCATATAAAGACTGGCATCATTTAAAATATCATGAGGAACACCTATTGCATCTAAACATTGATAAGAAAAGAATAAACCAAAAAGCATCATGATAATTCCACTAACAATAGCAAGCATGTATGAAGTATGGACTGCTTGATGTATCTTATCTTTATTATGAGCTCCATAATATTGAGCAATAACAACAGAAGCTCCAGTTGATAAACCAACATAGAAGTTAACAACTAAGTTTGTCAAATTTCCTGTTGAACCAACAGCAGCAAGAGCATTTGTCCCACAAGCTTGACCAACAATAATGGTATCAACGGTATTATATAGTTGTTGAAAAAAGCTTCCAATTAATATTGGAAAAAAGAAAAAAAGTAATTGTTTCCAAATAACTCCCTTAGTAAAATCTTGTGTTTTATTCATAGATTCCCCTCCTATAATAAAAAACACCAAAAGGTGCATCACTTGGAATAATGGTATCACATAATTTTTGACAAAACAACCAAAGAAGGAACATCAAAAAGTTAAATAAAGTTCATATTTCTTCTTTATGATATAGACGAAAGGAGGAACAAGAAATTACTTAAACAAAACTTAATCATAAATTTCTCTTTTTAAAAAAAGATAATAATAGATTAAAAAACAGATTCTCCCCCTCCCTTTTGAATCTGTTTTTTGTTGTTTCTATATAATGAAAATGATAAGGTAGATAGAGAGAGGTACAAATCTATGTTATTTAAAGATAAATTAAAAGAACCTGTTATTTATAAAGGGAGTAATAAGGCAATAAATGAACTAAATCAAATACAAGAATATTTAAAAACACATACAAGTAAAGAATTAGAAAAGAAAGCAAGACTTATTCAGTATGGTATTGAAGGAGAAGAGAATATTTTATTTGAATTAAAGAATAGTCATTTTCCAATGTATGTTTTACATGATATTTATATGGTAGATCATGATTTAAGTGCACAAATTGATTACATTATTATTACGCCATCAATGGTTTATTTTATTGAATGTAAAAATCTTATAGGGACAATCATGATCGATTCTATGGGAAATTTTACAAGAGAGTACACTTATAATGGAAAAATAATTAAAGAAGGTATTTATTCACCCATAACACAAAATCAAAGACATTTAGAGTTATATAAAATGTTACGTGAAAAGGATAAAGGATCAGTAATGAAATTTCTTTATAATAAGACCTTTTCAAGTGGTTTTAAATCACTTGTTGTCCTTGCTAATCCAAAGTCTATCTTAAAAAGTCGTTATGCTCCTAAAGAAATAAAAGAAAAAGTTATTAAAGCAGACCAACTGATAGATTATATAAAGAAGCATGAACAAAGTGCTTTTAGAAATCAAAAAGATATGATTGCTATGGCTGATGGACTTTTATCTTATCATCAAAAACAAGAAATACCACCAATTCAAGAAGAAAATACATTTGAAAGTATAGCAATTAATAATGATGGTCATTTAATTGAATCATTAAAAAAATATCGTATGAATAAAGCGCAAGAAAAGAATTTACCACCTTATTATATATTTAATGATATTACTTTAAATGAAATCGTTGCTTATAAACCAACAACAATAGAAGAACTCCTTTCGATAAAAGGATTTGGACCAAAGAAATGTGATTGGTATGGAGAAGATATTTTAGACATAATAAGAAGTTTGTAAAAAACTTCTTATTAATCACATGATTTTCGACAAAACAACCAAAAAAGAAACATGAAAAAGTAAAATAAAGTTCATATTTCTTCTTTATGATAATAGACGAAAGGAGGAACAAGAACTTACTTAAACAAAACTTAATCATAAATTTCCCTTTTTAAAAAAAGATAATAATAGATTAAAAAACAGATTCTCCCCCTCCCTTTTGAATCTGTTTTTTGTGCAGAATATATAAACAACATTCATTGATTATGATACAATAATTAAAAGAACATTTTGAATATGAAAGTAAATTAAAATGAAAGAATTTTTGTATGTATAAAATATTAAAAAGATACAAAAATTGCAAATTCTAATGACTATAATAGGAAATGTTAATAAGAGAAAATGATGAAGTTAGAGTTTTAAACATGATATTATTTTCAAGATGGGAGAAAAAATTATGAGTAAAAAAACAGTTCAAAAAAGTAAAAAAAGAACAACAAGAACGAATAAAAAAAGAACATCAGGTGTAAAGGCCAATACGGTTGTTGAACCAACACCAATCACAAGTGAAAAGACAACTGATGTTAAACCAGTAGAAGTGCCTAAAAAAACTACTACTGTTGAACCAAAAGAAACAAGTGAAAAAGTTGTTGCTGCTGAATCAGCACCAGCTGTAAAAACAGCGCCTGCTAAGAAAGCAACTACTAAAAAGACAACAACTGCTAAATCAACAACAGCTACAAGTAAAAAGGCAGCTACTGCAAAATCAGAAACAACAACTGAAAAAGTCGCTGCCAAAACAACAACAACTAAAAAAACAGCTTCTACTAAGAAAGCAACTACTAAAAAGACAACAACTGCTAAATCAACAACAGCTACAAGTAAAAAAACAACTACTGCTAAACCAAAATCTGTAAAAAGTGAAACACCTGTTGAGGCTAAACCAACAGAAGTTATTCAAGAAGTTCCTGTTGAAAAACCTCAACCAATTGATTTGGGACCACGTAGAAGTGTTGCTTTTATTGGTTCAGAATGTTATCCATTTGTAAAAACGGGTGGATTAGGGGATGTTATGTCAGCTCTTCCAAAGAGTTTAGCTAAATTAAATATGGATGTTAAAGTTATTATTCCTAGATATAAATGTATTCCTCAAAAGTTCCAAGAAAAGATGGAATATAAAGGATCATTTTATATGGATCTATGTGCAGATGGAAAACAATATTATGTAGGTATTATGGAATATCAAGAAGATGGTGTTGTTTATGATTTTATCGATAATGATGAATTCTTCTCATGGGGTAATCCATATACTAATCTTATCGATGATATTCCTAAGTTCTGTTATTTTAGTAAAGCAGCTCTTGCGGCACTTAATTATTTAAATTGGACACCAGATATTGTACATTGTCATGATTGGCAAGCAGCTTTAGTTCCTCTTTATTTAAGAACAACCTTTAAAGATACAAACGTTGGACGTGCAGGTGCTATTCTTACAATTCATAACTTAAGATTCCAAGGTATCTATGATCGAAAAACAATTCAATATTGGTCAGATCTTCCTGATTATGTCTTCAATAAAGATTGTATGACACAAAATTGGTTAGATGCGAATATGTTAAAAGGTGGTATCACTTATTGTAATAAATTAACAACAGTAAGTAATACGTATGCTGGAGAAATTCAAACAGAAGAATATGGTGAAGGTCTTGAAGAACATTTAAGATATCATAGTAGTAAGATTTTAGGAATTGTTAATGGTATTGATACGGATATTTGGAACCCAGCAACAGATAAACTTTTAGCTGCTCAATATGATAGTCAATCTGTTATCAAGAATAAAAAAGTAAATAAAAAAGCACTTCAAGAATCATTAGGATTAGAAGTTGATGATCATAAAATTGTCATTGGACTTATTTCACGTCTTACAAATCAAAAAGGTCTTGATCTTGTCAATGATGTTATTCCAAGTATTATGGATGAACATACACAAGTTGTTGTTTTAGGTACAGGAGATGCGATGTATGAAGATGCTTTCCGTTATTATGAAAATAAATATAAAGGAAACTTCTGTGCATATATTGCTTACAATGAAAATGTCGCTCACAATATTTATGCAGGATGTGATGCTTTACTAGTACCATCAAGATTTGAACCATGTGGACTTACACAACTTATTAGTATGAGATATGGTTCTATCCCAATTGTAAGAGAAACGGGTGGACTTAAAGATACTGTTCAACCTTATAATCTATTTGATAATACAGGTAATGGTTTTACATTTGATCGTTATGAAAGTGGACTTCTTTATGATGCAATCAATCGTGCTAAAACACTTTATTTTGAAAATAGAAAATATTGGGATGAAATGGTTGTTCGTGATATGAATAAAGATGTTTCTTGGCAACAAAGCGCAAAACAATACAAAGATATGTATGTAGAATTAACACCAAAATATTAAAGCAATTTAAAAATGCAATGTTATTTAACGTTGCATTTTTTTATCCCATAATTTTTGACAAAACAAACAAGAAAGAAACATGAAAAAGTTAAATAAAATTCATAAAACTTATCTATGATAATACACGAAAGGAGGAACAAGAACTTACTTAAACTCAAAACTTAATTATCAATTTCCCTTTTTAAAAAATAATAATAGATAATAGTAAAAAGCAGATCTTTTCTCTTCCCTTGGATCTGTTTTTTTGTTGTAACAATAAAAATTGCATTGTAACAATCTAATTGTTACAATGCAAAAACTGATGTTACAATACTAAAATACCAATAAAATCAAATGATACACAACAAAAGAGGCAAGCCAAGCAATAAGGCATTGTCCAAAGACAACAATCAATGCCCATTTACCATTAAGTTCTCTTTTGATTGCAGCAATAGCAGCAATACAAGGTGTATAAAGTAAACAAAAAATAAGTAAAGATAAAGCAGCTGGTGTTGTAAGTGACATCAACAATGATTGGGTTGAACCATAAAGAATAGATAATGTCGAAACAACACTTTCCTTTGCCATAAATCCTGAAATAAGGGCTGTTGAAATGCGCCAGTCACCAAATCCTAATGGGTTAAATATTGGAGCAATATAACCAGCAAGAATAGCTAGAATACTATCTTTTGATTCAGTAACAATATTAAATCTTAAATCAAAAGTTTGTAAGAACCAAATAACAATGGTTGCAACAAAGATAACTGTAAAAGCTCTTTGTAAGAAATCTTTAGCTTTTTCCCATAATAATTGACAGACGTTTTTAGCGCCAGGCATACGATAGTTTGGAAGTTCCATGACAAAAGGAACAGGTTCACCTTTAAAAAGGGATCCTTTTAAAATCAAAGCAAAAATAATACCCGTCAAAATACCAAAAACATATAAGAAAATCATGACTAATGCGCCCTTACCTGGGAAAAAGACGGAGGTAAAGAAAGCATAGATTGGAAGTTTTGCTGAACATGACATAAATGGTGTTAGAATGATTGTCATTTGTCGATCTCTTCTTGAAGAAAGTGTACGACTTGCCATAACGCCAGGTACTGTACAACCAAAGCCAATCAACATAGGGACAATACTTCGTCCAGAAAGTCCTATTTTTCTAAGCAGTTTATCCATGATAAATGCCACACGTGCCATATATCCACTATCTTCTAGAATTGATAAAAAGAAAAATAAAGTAACGATAATTGGTAAGAAACTTAAAACAGTTCCTACCCCATTAAAAATCCCATCTATAATCAAAGAATGCAAAGCAACATTAATTTGAGCATTTGTGAGTAAAGTGTCAACATAATTTGTGACAACAGTCACCCCACTTTCTAAAACTCCTTGTAAAAAAGCTCCAATAACATTAAATGTTAGAAAGAAAACAATTCCCATGATTCCAATAAAAGCAGGAATTCCTGTATATTTTCCTGTTAAGAATTGATCAATTTTTTGACTTCTTAATCTTTCTTTACTTTCATGTGGTTTTTTTACAGTTTGTTTACAAATATCTGTAATATAATGAAATCTATTACTTGCTATAGCAGCAGAACAATCAAGATTACTTTCTTCTTCTAATTGAATACGAATATGTTCTAAAGTTTCTTTTTCATTTTGACTCAGATCAAGTTGTTCTAATAAAAGTTCATCTTTTTCAACAAGTTTACTTGCTGCAAAACGTAATGGAATCTTTGCGTTTGAGGCATGATCTTCAATTAAATGTTCAATTGCATTTAAACAACGATCAATCGCTTTGTTTTGTTGATTGTCTATATGTTGATAGAATTGAGGTCTTTCTTGATAATAAGCAACATGTAAAACATGGCTGACGAGTTCATCAATACCTTCCCCTTTAGCAGCTGAAATAGGAATAACTGGAACACCGAGATATTCTTCTAAATCATTGATTAATACAGTTCCTCCATTACCTAACATTTCATCCATCATATTTAAAGCGACAACCATTGGCATATTAAGTTCTAAAAGTTGCATTGTAAGATAAAGATTTCTTTCAATGTTTGTAGCATCTACAATATTAATAATAGCTTTAGGTCTTTCTCTTAATAAGAAGTTTCTTGTGACGATTTCTTCACTACTATAAGGTGACATAGAATAAATACCTGGTAAATCAGTAATCAGAGTATTTTGATACCCTTTAATTCTTCCATCTTTACGATCAACAGTAACTCCAGGAAAGTTACCAACATGTTGATTTGAACCTGTAAGTTGATTGAATAGTGTGGTTTTACCACAGTTTTGATTTCCTACTAAAGCAAATGTGAGTAAATCACTTTCATGATAGATTTGATGATCATTCATTTTATGATAACTTGATTCACCATAGCCAGGGTGATCTTTATATTGAAAAATGAATGAATCATTTTTATTTTCTGTTTTTTTAGTTATTTCTTTAATTTCAATTTTATGAGCATCTTCTTTCCTTAAAGTAAGCTCATAATCATGTATTTTAATTTCCATAGGATCACCCATCGGTGCATACTTTACCATGGTAACCTCTGTACCTTGAATTAATCCCATATCTAAAAAGTGTTGTCTTAAAGCTCCTTCTCCGCCAACAGAGAGAATAACAGCACTTTTTCCAATAGCCAATTCCTCTAATTTCATAATTTTCCTTCTTTCCTTTATAAGGATAACTTTTTAATAAAAGAGTTGCAATGATGAAACACTTTTTTTAACATAATTATTCCATTTTTATTGTTAAAGTATCTCGGTATATTAAAGTCGGAGGTAGAAATGTATGATAAAAAATGCACTATTAAGTTTAAAGAAAAATATAGGAAAAAAGATTTTATTATTTGTAATTATTGTTGTAATTACAAATCTCGTTATTGCTGGTTTATCTATTCAATCAGCAACAAAAAAATCAATGGATCAAATTCGTAGTAGTTTAGGAAACGATGTAACTCTTTCTGTTGATTTTAGAAATATGATGAAAAACAGAAAACCTAGTGAAGCCGTAAGTAATGAGACATCATTAACAACAACCATGGCAGATAGTTTAAAAGATTTAAAGTATGTAAAAAATTATAATTATCAAATATCTACATCAGCTAACAGTAATTCTATTTCAGCGGTAGAAACTGCATCAGATAATAGTAATAATCAACCAGAACAAGCTTCAAATCAAGTTGATTTTACAATCAGTGCCAACATCACAATGAAGTATTTAGATTCTTTTACCAATAACAATTATAAACTTACAAAAGGGCGTTTACTTACAACAAAAGATCAAAATACAAATAATTGTGTTATTGAAACCAATCTTGCAAGTGATAATGATTTAAGTGTTGGTGATACTTTTACTATTACAACAACGGTTAATGATGAAACAATTACTCAAGAACTTACAATTGTAGGTATTTATGAAATTCAATCAACAAATGAAATTGGTAGTGCTCATTTCAATAATCCAGTAAACACAATTTATACTGATTTATCAATTGGACAAACACTTACTGGAAGTAGTGAAAATATTACATCAGCAATTTATTATTTAGATGATCCAGAAAACGCAGAAGCTTTTGTAGAACTTGCGAAAAAGAAAAGTGATATTGATTTTGATACGTTCTCATTAGATGCCAATAATCGTCTTTATCAACAAAATGCTTCTTCTCTTGAAAGTATGCAATCATTTGCAAAGATGTTTGTATGGATCGTAGTGATTGCTGGTAGTACAATTCTTTGTTTAATCTTAGCTCTAACAATTAGAAATAGATATTATGAAATTGGTGTTCTTTTATCACTTGGACAAAGTAAAGTTAAAATTATTGCTCAACAACTTATTGAAGTAGGGTTAATTGCAGTAGTTGCTTTTGTGATTTCTTTAGGTACAGGACAATTAACATCTCATTATATGGGAAATATGTTAGAAAGTAGTTCTTCTTCAAATGTCATGCAAATGGATCAAAAAGGAGATCAACCAAATGACAATCAAAATCAATCAGATAGTAATCAACAAAAAAACAATACACAAACAAAAGAAAATTTCTTAGGAAATATGATGCAAGGACCATCAAATCAGGAATTAGATGTTTCGATTACAGGTGAAAATGTCATTCAACTTGCTGGTGTTACAGCAGCAATCTGTATTGTTTCTATTGCTGTACCTGCAGCCTATGTATTAAGACTTACACCTAGACAAATCTTATCTAGAAAGGAAGGTTAAGATGGAAAAGTTATTAGAATTAGAAAATGTAAGCTATAGTTATCAAGATGGCAAAGAAAAAAATCAAATTTTAGATCATGCTTCTTATTTGTTTGAAAAAGGTAAAATCTATGCAGTTGTTGGTGCGAGTGGAAGTGGGAAAACAACAACTCTTTCCCTTGCCTCTGGTTTAGATAAACCCGATGATGGAAAAGTTTTGTTCAAAGGAAAAGATATTCAAGAAATAGGTTTGAATAAATATCGTCGAGAAGATATTTCAATTGTCTTTCAATCTTATAATCTTATTTATTATATGAATGCTTTAGAAAATGTTATGTCTGCTTTAGAAATTGCGGGAATCAAAAGAAAAGATAAAGAAGAATATTGTTTATCTATTCTTGAACAACTTGGACTTTCCAAAGATGAATGTAAAAGAGATATTCGACAATTATCAGGAGGACAACAACAAAGAGTTGCAATTGCACGTGCTATTGCAAGAGAAGTCGATTTGATTCTTTGTGATGAACCCACGGGTAATCTTGATGAAAAGAATTCAATATAGATCATGAATACTTTCTTAGATTTAGCACATATTCATCATAAATGTGTTATTTTGGTAACCCATTCACCTACTCTAGCAAAGATGTGTGATGTGTCTTTAAGAATTAAAGAAGGAAAAATAGAAGCAAAACGTTAGAGTTTTGCTTTTAAGTGGTTATAGAATTTAATTAATAAAAAAATCAGAATGGGGTTGGGCTTTTGTCCTAATGGACTACGTTGGGTATTAAATGAAATCTATGGACGTTACCATATTCCATTATTTATTGCAGAAAATGGTTTAGGTGCAATTGATAATGGAGTAGATTTGTTTGGTTATACTTGGTGGGGACCTATTGATTTAGTAAGTTCTTCAACAGGAGAAATGAAAAAACGTTACGGATTCATCTATGTAGATTTGGATAATACTGGAAATGGAACGTTAGAAAGAAAAAGAAAAGATTCATTTTATTATTATAAAAAATTAATTGAATCAAATGGAGTGTGTGTTTTTGATGAATAAAAAAGCAATTTGTTTTAAGATGATTGAAACACATACTTTAGGAGAGCCTACACGTATCGTTGCTGAAGGCTTTCCTAAGTATGCAGCAAAAAGTATGATGGAATATAAAGAGTATTTAGAAAATAATTATGACCAATATCGTTCAGCACACATGTGTGAACCTAGAGGTCATAAAGATATGGTTGGAGCACTTCTTGTAGAACCAATTTCAAAAAAAACGGATATAGGTATCATTTACATGGATGCTAATCGATGAATAAATATGTGTGGGCATGCAACTATCGATGTGTCTATGACATTGGTTAATGAAAATATAGTTAAAGTTGTAGAACAAGTAACAAAATGTCAATAGTTTTTCAATCTCTTTTTCAAAAATGGAAAAAAATAGAGCATATAGATTTCTCTATACACTCTATCTTTTCATTTAATATTAAATTTTTGAGTTCGAAAAACTGAAAATTATTTATCGTCTGTGTTTTCTTTATTGTTTTCCTTTTTCTTGTGAGTCGAACCTAAGCAAAGGAACGAGGAACCAAGGCATAACCACACTATAGTCATAGAATTTTCATTTCTACTCGTAAAGCTAATAGCGATGCTATGAAAAACAAGACTGATGCAACATAAAATAAGATTGATTTGTTTATTCCTTTTTTCATAAATAAGTGCCTTCTGCGAATAATAATTTATTTTAATAAATATTTTTCAAACGCTTTATGATTATCAAAGTGTACTTCTCTAAAAAACAGAATTAACCAAATAATATAGGCCGGTATAGCCATATATGGGGTTAAAAAGCAGGATAATAACGCTCCTGCCAACATTATAACAGTCCATATGAAACACTGATTTCTTATATCACGAGAGATCTGAACTTTATCATACAATGACTGTTCTTCTTTAGAAAATGAATTAAATCCTGAAACAAATTTTGCTGCTTTTTCCTTAAAAATTGCAAATAACACACCTATAATTACAAATAGTATAGCCAAAATTATACATGACCCAAATCCTATATTCATAATACATACCTCCTTCAAATCTCGATTGTGTAATCACATGATATTATATTTTTTCTTCAATTACATCCACCTAATTTTAATACATTGCCATTCGACTTACTTCTGTAACCAGCATCCGGTTGATTTCAGGATAGAACAAGTTGACAAAAATTATTCTTACATAATTTTTTTTAGATATCACAAATTTTTATAGCCTAGATACAGGTTCTTTTGAAGTACGTCAAAAACAAGACGACAAGCCAAAATATTTAGGGCAAAACATAACATAAATAGAATTATCTTTTGTACAATATCATCTTAACTTAATGACATTTGTTTTCTGTACAGCCTTTTTATTCATACATTGGAATAAGTTTTTCAGTATGCTTAACAATACGATGACATGAATCATTAACATAATATCAGGTGTTGTAAAGAATCTTACCTACTAAACGACTCTTTCTAAAACTTAATAGATTAAATTTTCATTCATTTTCAAATAACTCTTTTATTAAAAAAGATGATCTATAACTATAAACGTAATCCTTTAATATCTTTAATACGTGAAAGAATAATATTACAACTACAACTAATAACCCCTGGTAATGTATCAATAGTAGTATGTAAGAAATCCTCCATTTCACTATTAGAAGCAGCAACAGCATGTACATGTAATTTGTTTTTTCCTGTAACACGATAAATTTGAGTAACAATATTATTTTGGTTTAATATTTCTATAACATCAGTAAACGAATTTGATAATGTTTCAATTTCAAAATAACAAGATATAGCGCCACTTATTTTTTGAGGATTGATAATTGTCGTATATTCTTCAATAACCCCTTTTTTTTCTAATGCTTGAATTCTAGCTTTTACAGCAACTCTAGAAATCCCTACCTCTTTTCCAATATCAGAGTAAGAAAAACGTGCATTTTTTATTAATAATTGAACTATTTTTTGATCTAATTCATCAAGTCCATTTAAATACATAATCATTCCCCCGTTAATCATTTATTTAATACTATCATGCTCCTTATTATAAGTAAATCTTTTAAAAATTAGAGATATTGACTGAAAATAAATATTTAATTATAATACTTACAAAACGTAAGATGAATATTACGAAAGGAATATAAAAGATGAATAGAGATTTAACAAAAGGTTCAGTTTTAAAGTCTATGCTTCTTTTTTCAATTCCAATGATTTTAGGTGATTTACTTCAACAATGTTATAACATTGTTGATACATTGATTGTTGGTCAATTTCTTGGTAAAAATGCTCTAGCAAGTGTTGGCTCATCGTTTACCTTAATGACCTTTATAACATCTATAATCCTTGGTTTATGTATGGGAAGTGGAGCGTTGTTTTCAATTAGATATGGACAAAAAGATGAAAAAGGATTACAGGAAGATGTATGTGCATCATTTTTCTTTATTGCACTCATCACGTTTATACTAACAGTAATATCTTATATTTTTCTTAATCAGCTTTCTGTTTTTTTACATGTTCCACATGAAGTGTGGGAAGATATGAAAGGCTATCTTATTGTTATTTTTATAGGAATACCAGCTATTTTTTTATATAACTATTTTGCTTCTTATTTAAGAGCTATTGGTAATTCAATGACTCCACTTATATTTTTAGCTGTTTCGGCAATACTTAATATTGCATTAGATTTATTTTTTGTCATTGTATTAAAATTAGGAGTTGAAGGCGCAGCTATTGCTACGGTGATTTCCCAATATCTTTCAGGTATTGGCATCAGTATTTACTCACTTATAAAAAATATGCAGGTACGAGCAATTATGAAATTACAATATTTTCATTTAAAGAGGGTTCATAAAGTAATCTCATTTTCAGTTCTTACATGTATTCAACAATCAGTAATGAATTTAGGTATTTTAATGGTACAAGGGTTAGTAAATAGTTTTGGAACTGTGGTTATGGCAGCATTTGCTGCGGCTGTTAAAATTGATGCTTTTGCATATATGCCAGTACAAGATTTTGGGAATGCATTTTCTACTTTTATTGCTCAAAACTATGGTGCAAAAGAAAAAATGCGTATTCAATCAGGATTAAAATCAGCAGTTTGTCTTTCTATGGGATTTTGTATAATTATTTCAACTATTGTATGTATTTTTGCTAAAGATTTAATGACTATTTTTATAGATGCAAAAGAAACAGAAATTATTATGGAAGGTGTCAAGTATTTAAAAATTGAAGGTGCCTTTTATTGTGGAATTGGTTGTTTGTTTTTGTTGTATGGTTTGTATCGTGCTTTAGGTAAACCTGGTATGAGTGTCATTCTTACAATATTTTCTTTAGGGACACGTGTTGTGTTAGCTTATGTTTTATCCGCAATTCCAGCGATTGGTGTTACTGGTATTTGGTGGTCTGTTCCTATTGGATGGGCACTTGCAGATTTAATAGGATTAATTTATTATAGGCGTAAAAAAAAGGAATTGCTTTCTTTTAATATTGGGTAGGAGCTGGGCATATAGGAAAAATGTGATAAAAATTGCTCAGGCGTTAGATATGGATATTATGGTGTATACAAGAACGCCTAGAGAAGATCATGATGGAATTCATTATGTATCATTGGATACTTTATTAAAGAATAGTGATTATATTTCTTTGCATTGTCCATTAACTAATCATATGTTTGTAGTTTGTCTTTTCTATATTTTCTGCTTTATAGGAAGTGCTTTTGTAGGATCCTATCGAGGAATCGGTAAAGTAGATGTCCCTTTTAAAGGAACAACGATGTATGTTATACATTACGTGTTATTTTATCTTATTTACTTATTCATCAATTAGGTTTAGTAGCAGTGGCTTTAGGTTGTGGTATTGGTTGGATATTTGTGAATATTTATCAAATATTTGCGTATAGAAAATTAAAGCTAACCGCAAAAGGTAGTTAAATGAGAAAGTTTTGCGGTTTGAAATCGCAAAACTTTCTAGAAATATATATATTGCTACAATAAAAATAAAAAATTCCTTATAATAAGATAAAGAGGAGATGTGTCTATGATCAAAAAAGAAAACTTACCAGAATGTCCTGTAGCAACAACTGTTTCTTTGATAGGAAGTAAATGGAAATTGTTGATTTTAAGAGATTTATTAACGGGGACAAAACGTTTTGGACAGTTAAAGAAATCATTACCTGATATTTCTCAAAAGGTATTGACGGAGTCTTTAAAATCAATGGTTGATGATGGAATTGTAGAACGTGTGGCTTATCCTGAAGTACCACCACGTGTAGAATATAGTTTAACAGATTTAGGAGAATCAATGAGACCTGTGATTTCTGTAATGGAACAATGGGGAAAGGAATATAAGGAAAGTATTTAGGGTATAAAAAAAGCACCTTTTTTAATAAAGTTGTTCAAGCTAAATTAAAAGAAAAGGTGCAATACAATTATATATGATTAACAATAATTTTTATTTTATTTTCCATTGATGTTTTTTTAAATCAACATGATGATCATCTTTAAAAGTAATTCCTTCTTTTTCTAATAATTCTTTTTGTTCAAACCAGCCAGGAACAAGTCTTCCTTGAAAATTAACGACACGATGACAAGGATAATGTCCATAATATGAGGCATTTGCTAGTATTTTACCTACTAAACGACTATTTTTTTCTCTACCAATTAAACAAGCAATTTGTTTATATGTTGCCACACATCCTTTAGGTATTTCTCCTACTGTTTCTAATACTTGATAAATTAATTCTTCATTCATAATGATCATTCCTTTTCCTTTAATTTATTATAAAAAATGAATGAAAGATAATCAATTTATGTTAGTATTATTTAAGGAAAAGGAAGAAGTAAATGTGAAAATTGTTTTATTAAATGTAAGTCCACGTAGAGGTGGAAATACAAAAATTATGATTAATACATTTATGGAAAATGTTAAAGGTCATGATGTTGTTAAATTAAATATTGTATCAATGATGCTTAGGATGTAAGTATTGTTGGTCACATCAAGGGGAATGTGTTCAAAAAGATGATATGGAACAAGTGTGGAAACATTTAAAAGAAGCAGATATTATGATTTTTGCATCACCAATCTATTGGTTTGATATGACTGCTCAATTAAAAACTGTCATTGATCGTATGTATGCAGGTGGAAGCACAGGGTTTCATTTCCACCAAACAGCTTTATTATTAGATGCTGGAGCTGATCATGTTTTTGATGCAGCGATAAGTCAATATAAAGCCATGACATCTTATTTAAAATGGGAAGATCTTGGTATTATTTGTGTTCCTAATATGGAAGATAAAGGAAGTATGAAAGAATCTTCAAAATTAGGTGAAGTTATTCAATTAGCTAAAAGTATTAAATAAGAGGATTTAAAGTAATGAAAAAAGTTGCATTTATATGTGTTCACAATTCTTGTAGAAGTCAAATTGCTGAAGCTTTAGGAAAACATCTTGCAAGTGATGTTTTTGAAAGCTATTCAGCAGGAAGTGAAATTAAAAATCAAATAAATCCAGATGCTGTTCGTTTAATGAAAAATTTGTATGGAATAGATATGGAAAAGACACAACATCCAAAGTTGATCAATGAAATACCTCAAGCAGATATGCTAATATCAATGGGATGTAATGTTGGTTGTCCTTTTGTTGGTAAAGAATTTGATGATAATTGGCAACTTGATGATCCAACGGGAAAAGAGGATCAAGAATTTATAAAAGTGATTCATGAAATCGAAGAGAAAATATTAAAACTTAAAGAAGAACTTATGGAATAAATATTTCGTAAGTTTTTTTACTTTTTTTAACAAAAAAAGAAGAAAAAAGTAAAAAAATAAACGATATATATAGTAGGAGGAACTACTTATGCAACAATTAAATCTTATAACAAGATCTAATAAAACAATCATGTACGATCAGTATTGTAAAATGCTGATAGGACATCCTT
>OGXF01000048.1_pt1 | contig 102835 bp, 87 predicted proteins | sample 1576191 | NCBI WGS metagenome assembly OGXF01 (sample SAMEA3541545, study PRJEB24748) | human gut metagenome | biome: human gut; feature: human-associated habitat; material: faeces | place: China | collected 2012
CGTAGTGGCTTCCGCTGGGTTACACTTCCGGGCATTTTATTTATTAACATTCGCTTCCTTCAAGGACTGAGAGGCCGCTTCCCAGTTAATAAATTAAATCCCAATTCTCCTACAATGCCGCTTTATATATCTTATACATATCTTCTTCATGCAGCACCTTCGCTGATCCTTTGCTTCCCTTACATCCGATACTGCATTTATGTGCCATCAGTTTCAACTCATCATCGCCCGGATCAATGCCAAGTTCATGGATAGATGTTGGCATTTTAATCTCACGGTAGAAATCTTCCATTGCCTCTATTCCGCGTAAGGCCACATCATCGGCTGTTCCTTCCGGATCCACCTGCATAACATTCATCGCAAACTTTTCGAATCTTGGAAGACAGTCTTTGTATACATATCTTGCCCAGGATCCCCAAATTGCAGCAAGTCCAGCACCATGTGCCACATCATAGATTCCTCCTATCTCATGTTCCAACGCATGAGATGCGAAGTCTCCTCCGACGACAGCGCCGCAGCCGGTCAGACCATTATGCGACAAACTTCCTGCCCACATCACTTCTGCCCGGGCATCGTAGTTCTTCGGATCACGGATCAGAATTCTTGCATTTTCAATTACGGTACGCATCAGACCTTCTGCAATGCTGTCTGTAATCTCCATATTCCCGCCATTTGTAAAATAACGTTCCATCGTATGCATCAAGATATCCGTACATCCGCATGCAGTCTGATAATCTGGCAGTGTCATGGTAAGTTCCGGATTCATGATCGCAAAACGCGGTCTTCCATAATCACTGCTGTATCCTCTCTTGACCCATCCTTCTTCTTTTGTAATAACAGAAGAATTACTCATCTCGCTTCCGGTTGCTGCGATTGTAAGTACAACCCCTATCGGAAGACAGCCTGTTGCCTGACGCTTTCTGTCATAGAAATCCCATACATCCCCTTCATTGGCTACTCCATATCCGATTGCTTTTGCAGAATCAATCGCACTTCCTCCGCCTACTGCAAGAATGAAATCTACACCTTCTTTCTTTGCAAGCTCGATTCCTTCATACACCAGAGAAAGTCTTGGATTCGGTACTGCTCCTCCAAGTTCTATATAATCTACCTCTGCATCATCCAGAGAAGCCTTCACTTTATCTAAAAGCCCGGAACGTCTGACACTTCCACTTCCGTAATGAATCAGAACTTTTTTACAGCCCTGTTCCTTTACGAGTTCTCCACATTGGTCTTCTGTATTCTTTCCAAATACAACTTTGGTCGGTGTGTAATAATTAAAATTATACATAAGTTCTCCTTCTTTCCCACATACCTAAAATATGCTACAGATTTCTCTATAGCATATTCTAATCTTCCTCTTTACTTTTTTCAACAATCTTTTGCAGCCTTATACCATCATCTGATATTATTTTTTCTTATACACTCCTTCAGTGCCGTCATCAGTTTATCTGCATCAATAGGCTTTGTAAGATGCCAGTTCATCCCTGAAATATGGCTGTTAATGATATCTTCTGCAAACGCATTTGCACTCATTGCTATGATTGGTATCTTATCCGCATCCGGTCTTTGCAATGTCCGGATCTTCCTTGTCGCATCCCATCCATTCATATACGGCATCATAATATCCATAAAAATCACATCGTAATATCCCGGTTCCGACTCCTCAAACTTCGCAACTGCTTCTTTACCGTCTGCCGCACACTCTACACAGATTCCTGTCTCTTCCAGCATTAACTTTGCAATCTCCAGATTCAACTCATTATCTTCTGCGATCAATGCATGCAAGCCTTCCAACGGAATATCTTCTGTACTTTCTGTATTCACATTCTCTGTATATTGCATCAGATTCTGTACCCCGGTCTTAAATGGAATCGTCATAGTCACAGTTGTTCCACAGTTCTTTTTACTCTTTATCTCAATTGTCCCGCCAAGTCTTTCTGTAATCTTCTTCGCTATCGCAAGACCGAGCCCGGTACCTTCATACTGTGTCCGGCTTGTCTTATTTTCCTGCGAAAACATCTCAAATGCGTGTCCTGCAAACTCCTCACTCATACCAATTCCATTATCTGAACACCCAAATTCATAAAACGCTCTCTCGTCATCTTCCGATATTTCCCTGCACCACACACTCACATTGCCGCCTGGCTTTGTAAATTTCACTGCATTATCAGTAATTACTGTCAGAAGTTTTTCTATATAAACCGGATTTCCCATCAGATACATATGATTCATCTCCGATTTTTTCCAGTCCACAACATAATCAATCTTTTTTTTACCTGCCTGCATCTGTTGATCTGTGTTGACTCGGTTTAACACTGCCGCCAAATTAAACGGTATATCATTTTCGACAAATTGCTCCGTCTCTAACTTGTTCATATCCAGAATATCATTTACCATAGAAACAAGATGCCTGGCGGATTCCAAAAGCTTCTCTCTACATTTTTTCTGTATCTCCGGATTGTCCGGATAACGATCCGCAAGCTCGGTCATACCGATGATTCCATTTATCGGTATCCGGATATCATGACTCATATTAGACAAAAACCGTGATTTAAGCGCTGCATCTTTCCTGGCTTCCGCAACCTGCTGTAGCAGTTCCTGTTCTTTTTTCTTAACATCACTGATACTGCGGATCGCACACAATACATGGGTCAGATTACCGTCTTTGTCCCTTTTCTTCTCGATAAAACGAAGTTTATGCCAGTTGCCATCTTTCATCTGATACTCCATCACAATGGTCTCTTCATTCTTCATTCGTACAGGCAGTGTCGTTATATCTGTAAATTTAAGAAACGCTTCCTGATACTCTTCTGCCACTAACTTCTTGCATACATTCCTGTTTCCGGAAAAGACTTCTCCGGATTTTTTATAATTCATATTCTCAGCATCCCGGTTTGCAATTTCTTCAAACCAGTCTTTCGCAATATCAATTCTTGAAATATACTGATAGCTTTTAGCAATAGCCTCTATAATCTCATTGCTTAGTTTTGCTTCATCCAGTGCCTTCTGTAATTGTTCCTGAATCGCTTTTTCTTTATACAGAATAACGTCCACGTTCCGGTACCCCAGGAATATGTAAAAATTTTTCCCGTCTGCTTTTCCTTTCACTGCATAAGCCTCATAATAACTATCTTTTCCGTCTTTGGAAACACTGTGATAATAATAAGTGAGACTTTCCTTCTCCTGAAGTCGCTTTTTCAGATTTTCACATTTATGCCAGTCTAAAAATTCTTCCTGCTCTGTTTCCGGAACGAAAGCATCTGCATACCGTCTTGTAAATTCATCATAATCAGCAAATATCGTGTGTTCCTCTCCGACAAGCTGTTTTGCGTTCGTATTTTCAACCAGCCGCAGAATTTCATATTTTCCGGAATTCAGTTCCAGCCGATATAATGACACATACTCCGTGAACAGTTTCTTTAAAACATAAATATCCTCCGATGACATATCCTGTTGTGTATTCAGCTGTAACTCTTCTTTCCGTATTGCCATAACATTTCTCCTCATAGAATATATCCATACATAGCATAATAATATTATGCACTACTTCTCTAAGAATGTGTCAATGTAATATTCACACATAAATGTTAACCAATTGTTCGGCTGATGTTGACTTTCACTTTTTAGTATGTTAACCTTTTGACTATATCAGTTAACAAGTGATTTATACTACATATAAAGGAAGGTAACACCATGATTTCAGAAATTCACACACACGAAGATCCCGTATTAACACGCGAAGAAGCAATTGAAATTCTTAATACTCCTGATGAGCAGTTAGATACGCTCATCGAACGCGCCGGGATTCTCCGTAAAAAATATAAAGGAAACCGTGTCAGCATTCATATTCTGACCAATGTCCGCAGCGGCAACTGTACTCAGGACTGTGCTTACTGCGCACAATCCTGCCGTTCTGATGCAGACATCGACACTTACAAATGGGTAGACGACGACAAATTATATAATGATAATGATTTTGTAAATGAATATCATCTTTCCCGCCACTGCATCGGATTAAGTGGTATGGGATTCACCGATGCCGATATTGAACAGCTCGCCGGGCGTATCCGCAAGATGAAGGAAACCGGAACACATCTCTGCTGCTCCATTGGATTCTTAACCGAAAAGCAGGCCAAAATGTTAAAAGATGCCGGGCTTGACCGCATCAACCATAATCTGAACAGCAGCCGTAATTATTACAGCCATATCTGTACTACACACACCTTTGACCAGCGTGTGGAAAATATACATATGCTTCAACGGATCGGATTTGAAATCTGCAGCGGTGGTATCATCGGTATGGGAGAAAGCAAAGAAGATGTGGTCGATATGCTTTTGGAACTAAAAGAGATCAATCCGGAAGCTCTTCCGATCAACTTCCTGCTTCCGATTCCAGGTACTCCTCTTGGCGATCAGGATATCTCCGGTCTTACTTATGAATATGGAATGAAGGTCCTCTGCCTTGCAAGACTTCTGGTCCCTCAGTCTGACATCCGATGTGCCGCAGGTCGTGAGGTGTATTTTAAAGGACATGAAAAAGAATTATTAAGTGTGGTCGACTCCATCTTTGCCTCCGGTTACCTTACTGCTGGTGGACAGGGAATCAACGATACAATCCAGACGATAACCGATGCCGGATTCACTTACGAGATAGAATCTGCGTAATTGGGATTTATTTAATTCAGAAAGGCACGACGACCCGGACCTGCATAAAAAGTAGGAAGCCGTTCCTGTTCAGGTTCCGTCGGTGGGAAATACTAAAGCGTCAAAATTATGCTAAAAACGGGCTTCCGAAATTTGCAACTCGCCATTCGGCTCAAACAGGCAAATTTCGAAAACCCAACGCATAATTTTGACGCTTAACTATTTCCAACACCTTCTTCACATTCACTGGAACGGCTTCCTACTTTTTATTCCGTGGGTATCAAATGCCTTACGAATGAAATGACAAATGCGTAACCGTAGTGGTCTCCACCGGGTTACACTTCCGGGCATTTTATTTATTAACATTCGCTGCCAGTCACGACTTGAAGGAAACAATAGATAAGGATTATTGTGAATGTGGAATGCCGTTAGAAACAGTTAGAGAGTCAGAAGCACCGTTAAAGGAACGAAGCGAACGTGTTTGAGGCGAACGCCGAGTTTGAGCGTAGTTCCTTTGCTTTTAGGTGATTCTGACTCTCTTAGTGTTTCTTATGGTATGGAACCTGAACAAGAAGCCTTATCTATTGTTTCCTTCAAGGACTGAGAGGCTGCTTCCCCAGTTAATAAATTAAATCCCAATTAAATTAAATCCCAATCACATCTGCTTCCTCACCACCATATACTCATCCCCATTCCGGTAATAAGGACACTGATAATGCTGGTCAGATATAAGACGCATATATTCATCTTCATCCATATTGATATCGCACATATAACTTTCATAATCTTCATCGTATGTATAATAAGTACAGCTTTCACAGCTATTCTGAGCCATCGTAATTCTCCTTTTTCTGATTTGATAATTGAATTTCTCTGTTTTTCATCGATTATAACATATTTTTCCGATACTGTATGTAAAAAAGAGCATAAACATTGCGATTACAGGTTGCCCCTGCTTTGTTATCCATGTTATATTTTATGTGATATTTTTATCAAACTATTACTAAAGGAAAGGGTTATTATGGATTCAATGTTTAACACTCCGCAGGAAGTTGTACAGGCCAATATGAACGGTGCTGTAAAAAAAGCTGCGACTTCTAAAAAGAAAGTATTCTTTATGGGAATCATGGCTGGTGTCTGCATCGCACTTGGTGCTCAGTCCAGTAATGTTGCCATGCATGATATTTCAAATGTAGGGCTTGCGCGTCTGGTTGCAGGATGCGTCTTCCCGGTAGGTCTGATGATGATTGTATTTATCGGAGGAGAATTGTTCACCGGAGATTGTATGATGACGATGGCATGTATTAAGAGAAAGATCAGCGTTGCTTCTCTCATCCGTACTCTGGTAATTGTATATTTCGGAAATATGGTCGGTGCAGTTGCTCTCGCGTATCTGGTATATCTGTCCGGACAGTATAATTACACCAATGGTGCTCTCGGTGCATTTACAATAAAAGTAGCTCTCGGAAAAGTCAGCCTGTCTTTTCTGCCTGCTCTGATCTCCGGAATTTTATGTAACATCCTGGTATGCGCTGCAGTATTGATGGCTTCTACTGCAAAAGATATTGCCGGAAAATCCCTCGCCATCTTCTTCCCGATCATGGCATTCGTTATATCCGGCTTCGAACACTGCGTTGCAAATATGTATTATATCCCGGCCGGAATCTTTGCTTCCATGAATGCGGATTATGTTGCCAAAGCAAAGGAATTATACGGCATCACCGGAAGTCAGATTGCTTCTTTGAACTGGGAAAATTTCTTTCTTGTCAATCTTCTGCCTGTTACAATCGGTAATATTATAGGCGGTGGATTTATCATCGGCGGCTTATTTTTCTATCTTCACGGAAAGAACTGTAAATAAAGATAAAAAAACTGCAATTGATAATACCGTTATAACAATATTATCAATTGCAGTTTTTTTATAGGTCAAAATTAACAGGAGACATAGCTTTTTCCAGTTCCCGGATCATCTCTACCAGCTTTTCTGCTGTCACTTCAATTCCAAGTCTAGAACTATTAATACACAGATCATAATTATGTGGTCTGCCCCAGCTTCTTCCGGTGTAATAATCATAATATGCTTTTCTGTCTTTGTCTTTCTTTCTAACCAGCGAAGTTGCCGCTTTCTCGTCTATGGAAAGCTGTTCCATCTTTCTCTGTACACGCCACTCAAACGGTGCAGCTATAAACAGGCTGATATGATCAAGGTTTGCCTGTTCCAGTATGTAATCTGCGCAACGTCCGACAAACACACAGTTTGCTTTTTCTGCCAGCTCCCGGATAATAGAACTGTATGCCTGATGCAGTGTATCATTGGCTGTCATTCCGTTGAGTTCCTGATTCGGCACATCATACCACACCTGATGCAGCCATGGATTATGTTTTTTCTCATCCGCCTTTTCCAGAACTTCTTTGGGCATTGCAACAATCTTTTCTGCTGCCTTGTCAATCAGATCCCTGTCATATAATTCCATCCCCAGTTTTTCTGCAATTATTTTTCCGATTTCATGACCGCCGCTTCCAAATTCTCTTCCGATACAAATAATCATAACACTTCCTCCTTTTCGCAAGTATATTCTGTCTTGTATACTTTAACTATAGCTCTTTTTTTCAGATCATAAAACCAACAATCCAGAGAAAATGTCTATTTATATCCATTTTATTCACTCATAAATTCTTCCGTTGAAAATCGTCTTATCCATCGGCCGTTCTTCACCTGAGTTCCTGATCAAAACTTACCGCTGCGGCCTCCATGACTCTTACCGGAAGATCCGGTATGCACAGAACTTCCACCGCTTTCCTGCTTCCGTTCGATCTTTCTTGTTGTTACGACACGGTTCACAAAGTGATCCGTCCTGACCGTCAGATCCAGGCTGCCCGCTTTTTCATATTCGGCTGCCGTTACCTGGGATTTTACGGATTTGAGTTTTGTTTTTTTGATCATTGCCATTACAAATGCAATCATGGCGCCGATCAGCAGATCTCCCGCTATCCACCATGGTGATACCTTCTTTTTCGGAAGGTGCCCCGTATCATACGGCTCTCCTTTCTCCGCCTGTGTCAGAAAATCATCACACAACGATGTATATTTCGAAAATGCGTCCAGATACGCTCCGTCACTCAGATCTGGTACGAACTGGTCTTCCATGTATGCAAGCCCGGCATCCGTAAACGCCGTGATCGCATCTCCACTTGTAGATATATTCCATTCCCGGTCATCCATTGCCACCAGAAACAGAATCCCACTGTCGTTTTCTCCATACCCATAGCCGTTGTCATCATAATAATCATCTGCATATTCTTCCACGGTCTTTCCATTCAGAGAATCCACAGTCACTATGATCACGTCACACTCCTGCTCCTCGCTGACTGTATCCAACTGCTGATTCAGTTCTTTTTCTTCACTGTCTGTTAGGATATCTGCATCATCTACCAGCCTTGGCAGTTCGCTGCCAGCCGGTACATCTTCTGCATTTACATTCTGAACTACGCATAGTAGAAACAGGAGAACTGCCACGATCATACCGGATATATACCGTCTTGTTTTCTTTCGTTTCATGTCTTTTCTCCTTTTCTTATATCAGAACCGTCAGCCACATCAGTGCATAAAGTATGACTCCGATCACCAGTCCTCTGGATACAACATACTTCCAGAATGCGCCTTTATCTGCCGGCAGATCTCCTACCATCTTTCCCGTCTGTCCGTTCATGGCAAATACATACTTTTGATCCCGCCAGGTTGTATTTAATATCCACACCGGATACAGTGCATATTTCTGAGATGCCTTTTGGATCTTCACATTGTCTGAAACCGGTTTTACGATCGAATAGCCTTTCACTGTGTCCCGAAGTTCCCGCTTTATGCTTGCCTTTGCACGTTTTTTTGCCCGTTTCTTACACTCATCTGCTTCCACATCATACCGTTCTGCCACATAACCTGCCAGATACGGATCTTTGAACGGCACAGCATCTTTGAAATCGTATGGTTCCAGAGATTCCATCAGATCATCTTCCATCTTCCTTGATCCGTCTTCCGGAATATGCTCGAATGCCATCGTTCCTCCACGCTCAATCTTGAAGAATTCATGTTCTGTATATTCTACATCACCGCTCATCCATACTCTTGATCGTTCTGCATCATAAGTAACCAGTGCATTTGTCTCCATATCAAACAGCCAGAATGGTACATAAATTCCTACAATCTCATCAATATGATTTTCCTCTTTAAAAACAGACGGTACAAAAGCTTTTCCTTCCAGATGCTTCTGGTAAGCCGCCTTTGCCGCTTTCTTATCCAGCTTAAACGGAATGACATAGTCCGGTTTTAATCCGCCTTCAAACTGCCCTTTTAGTACAACACGGTTCCCGCAGAACGGACAGGTTGTTGCTCCGGTCGTCTTATCGGCCGTAATCTCTCCTCCACAGGATTCACAGATATATGTAACAAAAGTGCTTTCTTTCGTGCTTTTTTCCGTCTGTCCGCTTTTTTTGTCCTCACTCGTCTGCGATTCATTCAGTGCTTCATATTCTTCCACCGAAATCTCTGTATCACAGTAAGGACATTTCATCTTCTGGGAAGTACTGTCGAATTCCATCGTTCCTCCACAGGCCGGACATTTATATTCTTTTATAGCAGACATATATACTCCTTATCTGAGTCTCATCCAATCGTAATTCTTAAGCAAATGGTTTGCCGCAGTTTGTACAGAATTTCCCATGATTTACAGCTCCACAGCTGCAAATCCAGTTCTCCGGTGCCTGTGGCTTCGGACTTCCACAGTTCATACAGAACTTTCCTTCATTCAAAGTGCCACAGCTGCAAGTCCAGCTTCCGGTCTGTTGCTGTGCAGACTGTTCCTGTGCAGCCATCTGTCTTGCCTGTTCTTCCTGCTGACGTTTCTCTGCCCCCTGGTTATAAAGACCCTGCAGATTCGCCCCGCCATTCATACCGGACGCCATATTCATACCCATGAAGCCCATCATTGCTCCATTCGGATTACCTGCCGCACTCTTCATTGCCTCTGCCTGCGCCATGCCAAGCGTTGCAGCCATCATACTCGGATCTGTATACATAGCAGTATTCTGTGCCTGCTTGATCGCTTCTGCATCCTCATCCTTGATCGTGACCGGATTGAATGCAACCGATACAACTGAGATTCCCCTGAGTTCTGACCATTTCTTCGTCAGAATCTCATTCATCGCATCACTGATTTCCATCGAATGTGCCGGGATCTGACTTGGGCGGATCTCAAGCTCTGCAATCTTCGCAAATGCCGGCTGCAGGGCATTCACGAATTCCGTCTTTAACTGTGGAGCAATCTGGTCTTTCTCATAGCAGTCCGTCACATTTCCGCCGAGACTTGTATAGAATAACAGTGGATCTGTGATACGGAACGAATAGATTCCGTTACAGCGGATCTCGATATCTTTATCAAGATTAATTCTTTTGTCTACCACACGGAACCATACCGGATTCGCCGTGCCGAATTTATTGTCCGTAATTTCTTTGGTATTAAAATAATACACTCTCTGATCTTTCGCCGTATCTCCGCCGAACGTAAATCGTTTCCCGATCGTCTGAAAGGTCGCCTTGATCCCTTCTCCAAGACTGCCGCAAAAAACACTTGGTTCCGAAGACATATCATATGTGTATTCTCCCGGTTCCGCACATACTTCCACAATCTTCCCTTGATCCACGATCATCATACACTGCCCGTCCGCCACGGCAATTCCGGATCCGTTCGTAATCACATTATCGTGTCCTTTTGTGTTCGATGAACGCCTGTCTATACGTTTTTTTCCGCGTACCATCAACGTGTCATTGTCTAATGAATCAGAGTAGAAGAATTCTTTCCACTGGTCTGCCAGTGTTCCACCTGCTGCGCCTGTTGCTGCTTTGATAAGTCCCATATATTTTTCCTCCTTTATCTATCTCTTTTTCACAAGCTTTACTACCGTCTCGATATGATCGCAGAACGGGAAGTTATCCACCGGCTGGATCTTCATTGCCTGATATCCGTTTCCCGTCAAATATTTCAGATCTCTTGCCAGTGTCTCCGGATTACAGGACACATAGACAACCCTCTTTGGCCCGAGCTTTATTATAGAAGAAAGGAACTTCTCATCACTTCCGGCTCTCGGCGGATCCATGAATACCACATCTGCTTTTTGGTTCTTCGAAGCCATATCTACCATGAATCTTCCCGCATCACCTGCATAGATCTCGGCATTCTTGATGCCATTTTCTTTTGCGTTGATTCTCGCATCTTTCACCGCATCTTTGTTCAGCTCTACTCCAATGACTCTCTTTGCATTCCTGGCTGCAATCAGACCAATTGTACCGGTTCCGCAGTACGCATCGATCACCGTCTCTTTTCCGGTCAGTTCCGCATAGTCCATGGCTGTATTATAAAGGATCTCCGTCTGTACAGGATTCACCTGATAGAACGATTTTGGAGAAATACGGAACGTACAGCCGCATAATCTGTCTTTAATAAATCCCGGTCCGTAGATCGGCTTTTCCTTTTCTCCCAGCACCATACTGGTCTGCTTGTTATTCACATTCAGTACTACGGTCGTAATCTCGGGATGTACTTTTCTCAAAGCCTTCACAAAGTTATTCTTTGATGGCAGAATTGGCGATCCAAGCACCAGAACGACCATAATCTCACCAGTCTCAAAGCCTCTGCGGATCAATACATGTCTCAAAAGTCCATATCCTGTATCTTCATTGTATGTCTTAATCTTAAAAGACGGCAGAAGTTCACGGATTGTACGGATGATCTCCTGACTTTTCTTATCTTCGATCAGACATTCTTCCACTGCGATCACACGGTGCGTTCCTTCTGCATAGATGCCGGATATCACATTTCCTTTTCTGTCATGATCGAATACCGCATGTACTTTATTTCTATAAAAATATGGATGCTCCATACCGATAATCGGACTGACTTTGCAAAAGCCGCCCAATAATTTTTCTTCCTGCTTCTGTTTTCTTTTCAGCTGTTCTTTGTATGGCATCTTCTGGAACTGGCAGCCGCCACATTTTTTATCGATTTTACATGCAGAAGTCTGATTCCGTGTCTGCTTTTTATTTTTCTGTACTTTACTCTTCTGACCTGATTGCCCAGCGCATTTTCGTGCATTTCGCACGGCTGTTGCGGAAGCATTCTTCTTTGGATGGTCGGATGACGTCTTTTGCGATCTCACTGTACAGGCCCTCCTTTTTCCATTGTTTGAATGATTTCTTTACCAGACGGTCTTCCCCCGAATGGAAGGTAAGGATTGCCACTTTTCCTCCCGGTTTTAGCACACTCGGCAGCTTATCCAGGAAATCATACAATACTTCAAATTCATGATTCACATCAATACGAAGTGCCTGGAATACCCGCTGGCTCGACTTGCGTATTGCTTCTTTTCTTTCTTTTTCCGGAATAAATGCAAGTGCCTCTCCGATCACCTGGTGCAATCCCGTTGTTGTTTCAATCTTTCCGCCTTTTCGGATCTTTTCCGTAACTGCTTCTGCAATCTCTTCTGCATAAGGTTCATCTGCATTTTCAACCAGCATCCCTGCAAGTTCTTCTCTTGAAATGTCATGCAGCCGTTCTGCCGCACTGATTCCTTTCTCCGGATTCATCCGCAGATCCAGAGGACCTTCTGCTTTAAATGTGAATCCCCGGTCCGGGTTATCGATCTGCATGGATGACACACCAAGATCTGCCAGTACAAAATCAAATTTTCCGGCTTCTTTTGCTACTTTGTCAATATTAGCAAAGTTCTGAAGCTTTACTGTCAGGATGTCTGATCCAAATCCTTTTTCCTCCAGACGTTTCTTTGTCTTTGCTGATTCGATCGGATCTACATCCAGTCCGTAGATATGACCCTCTCCCTGCAGTTTTTCCAGCATCTTTGAGGTATGCCCTCCATATCCAAGCGTTGCATCCAGTCCCTGCTGTCCCGGCTGGATATCAAAAAAGTCTAAAATCTCCTGTACACAGATGGAAATGTGCATTCCTGCCGGTGTTCCGCCTTTTTGGATCACCTTTGAAATAGTATCTGCATACTTTTCCGGATTCAGTTCTTTATATTTTTCTTTATAATTTCTCGGATGTGTTCCGGAATATCGGACTCTCCGTTTATGTTTCTTCTCTTGATTTTCCTGATTCTCCATAATCTCTCTCCCATTTTATCAGTTGTTCCGGTACATCTACATCCCGGAGTTCTGCTTCTTCTGTCTCACAGAGCACCACATCTTCTTTATGTGCACAGATGATCTGTTTTCCGCCTTTATCACCGGAAAGTCTGCACAACTCCCGGAAAAAGCACGAATCCCATAATACGGGATTCCCGGTTCTTCCTTTCCATCCGGCACATACAATCTTTCCCGGATGCATCTTCCCCATCTCAAGCATACGGGCAAATGTCCCGGCTGTCAATCCCGGCTGGTCACATACGATGAACATAGCCCCCTTTAACCCCGGATTCTCATCTAATGCTCTCTTTAATCCTAACTTCAGCGAATGTGCGATTCCAAGATCCGGCTCCGTATTCTGTACCACCAGCATCCCCTGTGTTTTTGCCGCATTCTCTATCTCTTCAAATCTTGTTACCACTACCTGTGTACACAATGGAAATGCATGCATTTTACGAAGGGTATGTTCGAACATCTGCCCTCCATCCAGTTTCTCCAGCAGCTTATTGTTCCCGTATCGGCTTGACTTTCCGGCTGCCAGGAGAATCATCGCATAATCTTTATCTGACAGGCGTGCTTCTACTGTCTTTACCACGGAACTGCCAATCTCATTTGCCTTATCCGAGATCAGATAACACAATTTCTTGTCCTTTCTCGGATCCACATCTCCAATCTTCAGACCCTTTTTTACCTGCACGCCTTCCTGTAACATCCCCCGGATCACACCGTCCAACTGAGAATAGACCGGTTTTCCTCCGGTCAGAGCCAGAAGTTGTCCTTTTCGGACGACATCCCCAATCTGTGCTTTCGGCTCCATCCGTCCGGCTGCTGACGCCCTGATCAGACGTTCCAGCGCATAGCCGCCCACATATCCCGGAATGCTGGTATTGGGAATCGGCTGTCCGTCATAGATGATATCCGCAAGTGTTAATCCACGCATTGTCTCTATGACAGCATGGACATCTTTTCCCGCTATAAACCCCGGTCCGAGACCGATCACATATGGTGCATCTGCCCGGCTGGTTCCTGTATTTCTTTTTGCAAGAATTGCATCCACAAGTACATCCGGTCTGAATTCTCTCCGGATCTCTGCCTCCGGGTCTACGATTACGGCAATCTTATCCGCTGCCAGTACCCTCCTGGCTTCCTGATAATTTTCCACAAGAATTCCTTCTATTCCTTCTACTTCTATCCTGCCTTCATAGACTGCCCGTGACATTGCAACTTCACGTCTGACGGTAAGCGGCACTGCAATCTCCGTCATGATCACCCGGAATCCTGCCCTGTGAAGTGCCACTCCTACACCCGTAGCCAGATCTCCGGCTCCTCTGATTAATATTTTTTTTCTGTTTTTATACATTTCTGACATAGTTACCATCTTTCTTTCAACGGAATCAGGTCCGATACCACATGCACTCTGCGGATCTGCCCCGGGCATTCCATACTATCTGCATGCCTGTCTGACAACTGCTTTACGATCTCTTCCGCAAGTTCCACTGCCATTTTTTTCTGCTCCTTAGTATCTGCCTGATTCAGTATCACCTGATATTCCATATCATCCGTCACGTATTTTCGTCCCGCACTCTGACTTACCGCAAGTGTGACAATATCTTCCGGACACAGAATATCTTCTTCTGTCTTTCCGAGAATCTTCCCGGTCTCTTTCACCCGGAAACAACCTTCTTTCAGCTTCTTTCCAACCGCACTCATCCCATATACATTCAAAACAATATCTGTCTGCTCACAGATCACCGGCTCATGTTCCGCAGGGGTTTTAACCGGCAGACGCTTCGCTCCGTCTGCCTCTAGAAGCAGTACACCTGGTTCACGGCTGATCTCTTTTAGATATTCTTCTTGAAAAGATGCAAGCTTCCCATCTGTTGTCTCTCTTCCCATCCATACAACACCATATTTTATCATAATCTGACGGAACATTTCCACCGAAGGTTTTCCCAGAAAATATCCAGCATCACATTTTTGTATATGAGTTGTTGTAGAAACCGCACATGGAATTTCGGCATTCCGGCATTCATCCATAAGCCTGCGTATCACTGTCGTCTTTCCGCCTCCGCCGACAACGGATACCGTCTTATGAAAATTTTCTTTAAAAATTCCAATAGCCTGGCATAAACTGCCAGGCTCTTTCCATTCACCATTTATATAACTTATTATCATATAAGGATTATTTCTCCTCTTTTTTCTTTGCTTTTGGAAGGGTTAAATTTAACACAATTGCTACGATCGTTGCAAGAACAACCGGAGATTTTCCGAAAATTGTTGTCATCCATTCCGGGAACTGTGCCAGTGAAGCATTTGCCTGTGTCACACCCATTCCTACTGCTACTGCAAGTCCTACAACTGTTGTATTACGGAAATCCATTGGCTCTGTCGTGATCAGTTTGATTCCCGTCATTGTAATCGAAGCAAATACAGAGATTGTCGCACCGCCGAGTACACAATACGGAATTGTCGTAAGCAGAGAAGAAAACTTCGGAATCAATCCTGCTGCCAGTAATATTGCTGCTGCCAGCCCCATTACCACACGGCTGACGACCTTTGTTGTTGATACGATACCTACATTCTGGCTGTATGTTGCAGTCGGAAGTCCTCCAAAGAACGCACAGAAAATGTTACTGATTCCATAGCCTACAATTCCACCTGTCAGTTCTTCATCTGTCGGCATACGGTCCATAGATCCTGTTGTTGTTGCCGAAAAATCACCAATTGCCTGTACTGCATTGATCGCAAACAGAATTCCGATCGCAACACATGCAGATGGTTCAAACTTGATTCCAAAATGCATTGGTTTCGGAAGCTGGAAGAACGCTGCCGATGACACAGATGAAAAATCTACCATTCCAAAGAACAACGCTACGATATATCCTGCAATAATTCCGATCAGGATGGATGCCAGTTTCCATACCCCTTTTCCGTAATGATTCAATGCTGTTACAATGATCAATGTAATAATCGCAACCACCCAATTCTGCCATGATCCATAAGTCTTGCTGCTCGCACCTCCGGCCATATAGTTAATTGCTGTCGGATACAGAGAAAGACCGATAGAAAATACGACCGTTCCTGTAATCAGCGGCGGGAAGAATTTGCGGATTCTCTTAATATTCAATCCCACCAGAAGTGCAACCACACCTCCGATAATCTGTGCACCCAGAATTGTTGCAATGTCAAAATCAGACGCAATTGCCTGCATACTTGGAACATACGCAAAGCTGATTCCCATCATAACCGGAAGTGCCGAACCGATCCGGAAATTCTTTGTTTTTATAAATGGAAACAATTGCAGTAATGTCGTCAGTGCCGACATCACCAGTGCTGCCTGTATTAAGATCACGGAATCTTCCTGTGAAATTCCGGCCACTCCCGCAACAATGATCGATGGTGTTACACATCCGACGATCATCGCAAGTACATGCTGGATTGCAAGTGGCAAAGCCTGTCCGATAGATGGTTTTCCATAAAAATCAAATAATGCTTTGTCCATCTGTTTTGCTTCTTTTGTACTCATATATATCCTCCTGTAAATTTCTTTCGAACGCATGGCGATTCATATTATTTTCAACTTAAATATTATATATTTTTTCTTCTTTTTTGTGTAGTCCTGCAGTTATTGAATGTTTTAATAAAATCCTATAAGCTACAGTTATTATAGCTATTACATTCCGTTATGTATACATTAAATTTTATCATGATAAAGTGCTGAATTTCATGGTACAATGACAGATAGAGACTAAAGACAAACGGAGGAATGAACAATGGGAATTTTGTCTAATATTGAACCAAAAGAAGTATTCCATTACTTCGAAGAATTAAGTATGGTACCCAGAAGTACCTTCCACACAAAAAAAATCAGTGATTTTTGTGTGGAATTTGCAAAAGCTCACAATCTGGAATATATCCAGGATGAAGTGAACAACGTAATCATCAAAAAACCTGGTACTGCCGGATACGAGAACAGTGATCCGGTTATCATCCAGGGACATCTGGACATGGTCGCTACAAAGACAACCGACAGTGATCATGATTTTGAAAATGATCCTTTAGACCTTTTTGTAGATGGTGATCTGATTGGGGCAAAGAACACCACTCTCGGTGGCGATGATGGCATCGCCGTTGCTTACGCTATGGCAATCCTTGCCAGCACAGACATTCCACACCCACCGATCGAAGCTGTATTCACAATTGATGAAGAGATCGGTATGGGCGGTGCACATCACCTGGATACATCTGTATTAAAAGGAAAGATCTGTCTGAACATTGATTCTGAAATTGAAGGTGTTATGACTGTCGGATGTGCCGGCGGCTACATTTACGATACCTTCATCCCAATCGAATGGAGTGAAGAAAACGGAACAAAGATGACGATCTCCATTTCTGGTCTGCAGGGTGGACATTCTGGCGCAGAAATCCAGAACCAGCTTGGAAATGCACACAAGATCATGGGACGCGTCCTGTATGCTCTTGCAAAAGATTACGACTTCAACATTGTAAGCACAAACGGCGGAAATGCAGCAAACGTAATCGCACAATATAATACGACTGAGATTATTGCTGACCCTGCACAGGCTCAGGCTATCGCAGATGCTGTTACCGGACTGGAACAGACGATCTCCGCTGAGTTTGCCGGACAGGAACCAACTTTATCTCTGAACGCTGTTTTCGAAGGCGAGACTGCCTTAAAAGCATTTGACGCAGATACTACCGCACATGTAATCGGATTCCTGTATGGAGCAATCGATGGTGTACAATGCTATGACCGTGCGTTCCCTACAGCTGTAGAATCTTCCCTGAATACAGGTATCGTTGAAACCACAGAAGATACGGTAAAGATCAAATTCCAGGTTCGCAGCTCCGTTGCTACCAAGTTAGATGATATGCGAAACAAACTGGATCTTGCAACAGATCTTGCAGGTGCTTCCCGCGAAATCTCCGGTGAATATCCGGCATGGAGCTACAATGCAGATTCCGTGATCCGTCCGAAAGCAATTGAACTTTATAAAGAAATGTTCGGCAAAGAGCCTACCGTTGAGACAACGCACGGCGGTCTGGAATGTGGAATCTTATTCGGAAAGAAGAATGATCTTGATATCATTTCTTTCGGACCGGAACTGACAGGTGTACATACTTATAATGAACGCGTACATATCGAATCTACAAAGCGTATGTGGGATTATCTGAAAGAACTTTTAAAGATCTGTAAATAATCCATATCTATCCAGCATTTTTTATGAATGCAACGTAATATTAAAAGACAGCTTTTCAAACTTTCAAATCTGAAAAAGCTGTCTTTTCTCATTTTTATTTTATTCTTATTTCACAAGAAATACATCTGCATTTGTCACCCCGAGCGCCGTTGCCTCTGCGTGATTATTTACATAGATGTCAATGTGGTTTCCCTGAATTGCACCGCCGCAATCCTCAGCTGTAAATATATGACCTCCGATGATCACTTTCGTTCCGTAAGGAATAACTCTTGGATCAACCGCAATCGTCTGACCTTCTACTACCGGCGTTCCTGTTGCTGTAATTCCGTCTGCTTTATTTTTTACTGTTTCTTCCGCCGTTTTATATTGTTCTTCCCCAGTTGTCGTGATCTGCTGTTTTATCTCATCGCTGTTATCGAGATTCTTCTTGTATAGATTAATATACATTATTTTTGATTATACGCTTCCTGCTTTTAAATTTCCACCCTGTTATTGCTTTGCTTTTATCATTTTCATAAAAACTCATAAAAATACGCTGTCTTATTACTAAAATTTTTGGTATCTGCACAGCAAAAATGCGTCTGAATAAGTTTAAAAACCATACTCCGACGCATCCTTGATTTTCTTATTTTCTTTCGTTATTCTCGAATATTACATATCCAGAGGATATTTTGCAGTCAGCTCTGCAACCATTCCTTTGACTTTTTCAATATTGTCTTCGTTCTGAAGTACCAGTGCGATGCACTCCGCGATCACATCCATGTCGTCTTCTTTTAATCCTCTTGTTGTAACTGCAGGTGTTCCAAGTCTGACACCACTTGTCACGAACGGAGATCTTGGATCATTCGGTACCGTATTCTTGTTACATGTGATGTGTGCGGCATCCAGACGCTTTTCCAGTTCTTTACCGGTTACCTCTTCGCCTCTTAAGTCGATCAACATCAGGTGGTTATCTGTTCCTCCGGATATGATCTTCACGCCGCGATCCATCAGACCTTTGCTGAGTGCCTGTGCATTCTTGATGATCTGTTTCTGATATTCTGCGAATTCAGGCTCCAGTGCCTCTTTAAAGCACACAGCCTTTCCTGCGATCACATGCTCCAGTGGACCTCCCTGAATCCCCGGGAATACAGCTTTATTAAAGTTGAACTTATCTGCTGCTTCCTGATTGCAAAGGATCAGACCTCCTCTTGGTCCGCGCAGTGTCTTATCTGTAGTAGTTGTAGTTACATCTGCATACGGGATCGGACTTGGATGAAGTCCTGCTGCAACAAGTCCCGCGATATGTGCCATATCGACCATAAGGTATGCTCCTACTTCATCTGCAATCTCACGGAACTTTTTGAAATCAATGATTCTTGCATAAGCACTGGCTCCCGCAATGATCATCTTTGGTTTTTCTTTCACTGCGATCTCACGGACTTTATCATAATCGATCACGCCTTCGTCGTTCACTCCGTATGATACGACGTTGAAATATTTACCGGAAATATTAACCGGAGAACCATGTGTCAGATGTCCGCCGTGATCCAGGTTCATACCCATAACTTTGTCTCCAGGCTCCAGCATCGCAAAGAATACTGCCAGGTTTGCCTGTGCGCCGGAATGCGGCTGTACATTGGCATAATCACAGCCGAATAACTTCTTTGCTCTTTCTCTTGCAAGATCTTCCACTACATCCACACACTGACATCCACCATAATAACGTTTGCCCGGATAGCCTTCTGCGTATTTATTTGTAAGCGGACTTCCCATTGCTGCCATGACCGCTTTACTTACCCAGTTCTCCGATGCGATCAGTTCCAGATGCGAATTCTGTCTCTCCATCTCGGCCTGAATGGCATCTGCAATTTCACTGTCTGCTTTTTTAATTTCATCAAATGCGTACATACTTGAGTCCTCCTGGTTTGTTAAAAATTTGATTTATTTAATATGATAGCACTTTACCACGGTGAATGCCAGCATTTTTTTGTATATTTTTCAATACCTGTCAGATTTACAGAACCTGCCGTCACCGGTTTTCCATAGATACTTCTAGGCAAAAAGAGGAAACCCCTGATGAAATTAATCATCAAAGGTTTCCTTTAATTTATCCATAAATCCTTTTTTCTTTTTACCTTTATGCTCTTCCGTCTTGTCACTCTTTTCTGTTCCAAGAGAATTACCTGTCAGTTCATCGAATTTACGAAGTGCTTCTTTTGCTTCGGCACTTAAGTGTTCCGGTGTCTGGATAACAAGCGTTACATAATGATCGCCGCGAACCTGTGCATTTCTAAGAGATGGAACTCCCTTTCCTTTCAGACGTACTTTTGTATCGGTCTTGGTTCCCGGTTTTACAGTATAGATTACTTCTCCGTCTACCGTCTTGATACGGATATCCGCACCAAGCGCCGCCTGTGCAAATGTAATCGGTACCGTTGAGAAGATATGCATATCCTGACGCTGGAAGATCGGATGTCTTGATACCACGACCTCTACCAGAAGATCTCCTCTTGGTCCGCCGTTTACACCTGGCTCACCTTTTTCACGGATACGCACACTCTGACCATTATCAATACCTGCCGGAATGGATACGGATATCTTCTTCTTGCTGGCTACATAACCTGTACCGCCGCAATCCGGACATTTTTCCTTAATAATCTTACCAGTTCCCTGGCAATCTGGACAGGTCTGTACATTCTGTACAGTTCCAAAGAAAGACTGCTGTGTATATACAACCTGACCTTTACCGCCGCATTTCGGACAAGTCTCCGGAGATGTTCCCGGTTTGGCACCTGTTCCGTTACATTTCGGACATGGATCTTTTAATACAACGTCCAATTCTTTCTCGCATCCGAATACAGCCTCTTCAAATGTGATCCTGACACTCTTCCGGATATTCATACCTTTCATCGGTCCCTGGTTCGCACGTCCGCCTCTGCGTCCGCCGCCGAACAGATCTCCAAAGATATCTCCGAAAATATCACCAAAATCAGCACCGTTGAAATCGAATCCGCCATATCCGCCGCCTGCTCCTGCACTTCCGTCAAAAGCAGCATGTCCAAACTGATCATACTGACGACGTTTTTCCGGATCGCTCAAGACTGCATATGCCTCAGAAGCTTCTTTGAACTTCTTTTCAGCTTCAGCATCACCCGGATTCATATCCGGGTGATACTTCTTGGCAACCTGTCTGTATGCTTTTTTCAAAGTTGCTTCGTCAGCATCTTTACTGACTCCAAGCACCTCATAGTAATCTCTTTTTGACTCTGCCATTTCCTATTCCTCACTTAATGTTCTTAGACTTCTTTGTAATCTCCGTCTACGACATCGTCGCCCTGGAATCCTTCTGGAGCCGGACCTGCTCCTGCTGAAGCATCTGCCTGAGGACCTGCTCCCTGAGCTCCTGCTGCTGCACCAGCCTGCTCATACATCTTTGTGAAAAGCTTCTGAGCACTTTCTGTCAGTTTTTCTTTGCCTGCTTTAATCTCAGCAACCTGCTCGTCTGTAAGAGTATCTGTATTTGCTTTTTCCAGTAACTCTTTCAGAGCTTTGCAGTCAGCTTCTACTGCTGCTTTATCTGCACCGTCAAGCTTATCGCCAACTTCCTGCAGAGCTTTCTCTGTCTGGAATACCATGGCGTCAGCTTCATTCTTAGCATCAATTCCTTCTTTACGTTTCTTATCCTGAGCTTCGAATTCAGCAGCTTCTTTTACAGCTTTGTCGATATCTTCATCAGACATGTTAGATCCTGCTGTAATTGTGATGTGCTGTTCTTTTCCGGTTCCAAGGTCTTTTGCAGATACATTTACGATACCATTTGCATCGATATCGAATGTAACTTCGATCTGTGGAATTCCACGTGGAGCCGGTGCGATTCCGTCCAGTCTGAACTGTCCGAGAGATTTGTTATCTCTTGCGAACTGTCTCTCACCCTGTACCACATTGATATCAACGGCTGTCTGGTTATCAGCAGCTGTAGAGAAGATCTGGCTCTTCTTTGTAGGGATTGTTGTATTTCTCTCGATCAGACGAGTAGCTACACCACCCATTGTCTCGATAGACAGTGACAATGGAGTTACATCCAGAAGAAGGATGTCGCCGGCGCCTGTATCTCCTGCAAGTTTACCACCCTGAACAGATGCTCCGAGTGCTACACACTCATCCGGGTTCAGAGATTTGCTTGGCTCTTTACCTGTCAGACGTTTTACTTCTTCCTGTACTGCCGGGATACGTGTAGATCCACCAACTAACAGTACCTGACCAAGTTCAGAAGCTGTGATGCCAGCGTCTGATAATGCTCTCTGTACCGGCTCAGATGTCTTCAGTACAAGATCATGTGTCAGTTCATCGAATTTTGCTCTTGTAAGGTTCATATCAAAATGTTTTGGACCTTCAGCTGTAGCTGTGATAAATGGAAGGTTGATATTTGTTGTTGTTGCAGATGAAAGTTCTTTCTTAGCTTTCTCAGCTGCTTCTTTTAATCTCTGAAGTGCCATCTTATCTGTAGATAAGTCAACACCCTCCTGTTTCTTGAATTCAGCGATCATGTAATCTGTGATCTTCTGGTCGAAGTCATCTCCACCAAGTCTGTTGTTACCGGCTGTAGATAATACTTCGATAACTCCGTCACCAATCTCGATAACTGATACATCGAATGTACCACCACCAAGGTCATATACCATGATCTTCTGTTCTTTCTCGTTGTCAAGTCCATATGCAAGTGCTGCTGCTGTCGGCTCGTTGATGATACGTTTTACATCAAGACCGGCGATCTTACCAGCATCCTTTGTTGCCTGACGCTGAGCATCGTTGAAATAAGCAGGTACTGTGATAACAGCCTCTGTTACTTTCTCTCCGAGGTATCCTTCTGCATCTGCTTTCAATTTCTGAAGGATCATTGCTGAAATCTCCTGTGGAGAATATTTCTTATCTTCAATTGTTACCTTATAGTCGGTTCCCATCTCTCTCTTGATAGAAGAGATTGTTCTCTCTGCGTTTGTTACTGCCTGACGTTTTGCAGGTTCTCCGACAAGACGCTCACCAGTCTTTGTAAATGCTACAACAGATGGAGTTGTTCTTGCGCCTTCTGTGTTGGCGATAACTGTTGGCTGTCCACCTTCCATTACGGCTACACAGCTGTTTGTTGTTCCTAAGTCAATACCTATAATTTTACCCATGATAATTTCCTCCTGTATTATTCTTTATTCTGATAATTGTGAATATGCTTGTTTCTAATTTGCTACTTTTACCATGCTGTGTCTTACGACCGAATCACGGTATGTGTAGCCTTTCTGAAATTCTTCGGCAACAATATTTTCACCAAAGTTTTCGTCTTCCACATGCATCACTGCGTTATGGAAATTTGGATCAAACGGCTGTCCTACTGCTTCAATAGGCTTAACCTCGATTCCTTCCAGAGTGGTAAGCAGATGTTTATACACCTTCTCCATTCCCTGAACGAACGGATCTTCTTTGTCTTCTTCCTTCACTGCATCCAGACCTCTTTCAAAGTTGTCTACAACCGGAAGAATCTTTTCTATGATATCTTTCGCTCCAATTTCATACATCTGGGACTTTTCCTTTTCTGTACGCTTGCGAAAGTTATCAAACTCTGCCATCTGACGAGTGAGCTTATCTGTCAGTTCTTCTATCTTCTCGTCCTTTTTATCTTTCTTTTTACTAAATAATTTTTTGCCAGTTTTCTTTTCTGTATCCTCTTTGGCGTCTCCGCTTCCTGCTTCTTCGGAAGTTTCTTCTGTCTCTTCCGCTTCAGCTTCTTCAGATTCAGTCTCAGCTGCAGACTTTTTAGCTTCTTCCACAGCTTCTTTTACCATATCTTCCTGGCTTTTTTCCTGCTTATTCTCCAAGGGTTATTCCACCTTTCTATCATTCTTATGAAACATCTCATCCAGTTCTGTCTGGAGACGCTTCATAGATTTTAAAACATGCGCATAATCCATACGTTTCGGTCCGATAATTCCTATCGTTCCTTTCATCCCATCACCCAGTTCATACGTTGCGGTTACCACACTGCAGTCCCGCATGGTCTGTACCGGCGTCTCATCACCGATATATACTTGGATTCCGGTATTGTCTTCCTTTGCCAGGGTCTGGGTTACTAGCTCGGATAACTGCTGTTTTTCTTCAAATGCACTGATGATCTCCTGTGCACTCTGATTATCACTCAGCTCCGGATATTTAAAAATGTTCGTTGCACCGCTTGTATAAATCTGCATGTCATCATCCAGATGAATGGCATCCGCAACTGCATCCAGAACATATCCGACTACCTGACTGTGGATTCCTGCCTGCTCTTTCAATCTGGCGATCAGACCCAGGTTGATCTCTTCAATCGCCATGCCGTTGAGCGTTGTATTCAGCAGCATGTTTAACTTCAGCAGATTCTCATTACTGATCGGTTCGTCAATGTTGATGATCTTGTTCTTGATCACATTGCCGCCCAGTACAATGACTGCAATCACCTGTTCCTCATCTACCATAGACAACTGAATGAACTTAATCTTATTCGAATTGTTCATCGGAGTGGAAACCATCGTTGCATAATTTGTATTCGTTGCAAGAACCCTCGCCGCCTGCTTCAGAAGCTGATCCATCTTGTCAGCCTTATCAAGCATCTGCTCCTGCATCTCATTTAATTCCTGCTCTTTCTCCTCCATCAGCATGTCTACATAGAGCCTGTATCCTTTGTCCGAAGGAATACGTCCTGCCGACGTATGAGGCTGGATGATATATCCCATCTCTTCCAGATCAGCCATCTCATTACGAATCGTTGCTGAACTTAAATTCAGATCCGTATATTTGGAAATTGTTCTGGAACCAACCGGTTCTCCTGTCTCCAGATAATTCTGAATGACTGCATGAAGTATTTTCAATTTTCTTTCACTCAGTTCTTCATAATTTATCACCGGTACCTCCTCCTTTCGGTTTTAGGTTATTAGCACTCTTTATATCTGAGTGCTAACACCTTTCGACTATTAAGATAGCACTCCCGCATATTTTTGTCAACACTGTTTAGATATTTTTTAGAAAGAGGATACTCCGGTCAATAAATAACATCCCGGAATTACTGATTCTTCCGAATATACTGCATCCACTCTTTAATCTCCCTCTCATGCCCATTCTCACTCGGCACATAGAATTTTTCTCCGGCGATCTCGTCCGGAAGATATTGTTGTTCTACATAATGATGTGGATAATCATGCGCATATTTATACCCTATACCATGTCCAAGCTTCTGCGCCCCTTTATAGTGCGCATCCTGCAGATGTGACGGAACCGTTGTCTTTGTGCGTTTCACACTTGCCATTGCATCAAAAATTGCATTGCATGCGGCATTACTCTTTGGAGCAGTCGCTACATAAGTGACTGCCTGTGAAAGAATGATCTGTGCTTCCGGCATACCGATCCTTTCGACCGCCTGGGATGCAGATACTGCTACCGTAAGTGCCATCGGATCTGCATTTCCGACATCTTCCGATGCACAGATCATAATACGTCTGGCTATGAACTTGATATCTTCTCCTGCATACAGCATTTTTGCAAGATAATACACTGCCGCATCCGGATCAGAACCCCGCATACTTTTGATAAATGCAGAGATCGTATCGTAATGATTATCCCCGGTCTTATCGTATTTGACTACCCGTTTCTGAATACATTCGGACGCAACATCCAGTGTTATATGAATCTTTCCGTCTGTCCCCCGTTCTGTTGTCAGGATACCAAGTTCAACCGCATTCAATGCACTTCTGGCATCCCCGCCGGAAATATCTGCAAGAAATTCCAATGCATCTTCCTCTATCACTGCCTGATAACTTCCCATACCTTTTACCGTGTCATAGACCGCTCTCGTGATCAGCGTCTTAATATCTTCTTTTGCAAGCGGCTGCAACTCAAAAATGCTCGATCTGGAAAGCAGCGCCCCATTTACTTCAAAATACGGATTTTCCGTCGTTGCACCGATCAGGATGATCGTACCATCCTCCACAAACGGAAGCAGATAATCCTGCTGTCCTTTATTAAATCTGTGGATCTCATCTACGAACAGGATGGTCTTCTTACGGTACATTCCCTGCATCTCTTTTGCTTTGGCAATCACTTCTTCCATATCTTTTTTACCCGCAGTCGTTGCATTGATCTGGGTAAATTCCGCACTGGTCGTGTTGGCAATTACTTTGGCAAGCGTGGTCTTCCCAGTTCCCGGAGGACCATAAAAAATGACTGAGCTTAATTTGTCCGCCTTGATCGCCCTGTAAAGCAATTTGTCTTTTCCTATAATATGCTGTTGTCCCACTACTTCTTCCAATGTTGTCGGCCGCAGTCTGGATGCAAGCGGAGCTTCCTTTTCCATGTTCTGCTCACGCATGTAATCAAATAAATCCATTCTTTCATCTCCATTTAGTTGAACCACAAGAGTACAACTCTAATTCATTATCAATTCATCGACTGTTACAAATTCAAACCCTTCTTTCTGCAAAATATCCACTATACGTAGTGCTGCATTCACACTAGATTCATAACAGTCATGTAATAAAATAATATCATTTTCCCCCGCCTGCGTCACTACTTTATTGATAATTTCGTCTTCATTGTCCGTTGTCCAGTCCAGCGGATCTATGGTCCACAACACAGGCATGACATCCAGTTTCCTCTCCAGATTCTTCTGCCAGACTCCAAACGGCGGTCTCATATAAGAGACTTCCTCTCCGGTAATTCCGGTGATCACTTCATTTGTCATCAGTATTTCTTCTTGTGCCGTCTCATCCGGAACCCGTGTGATTTCCACATGATGATAGGTATGATTGCCTATCAGATGTCCTTCTTCAGCTTCCCTCTTTACCAGTTCCGGATTATTTTTTGCGTTTTCTCCGATCAGAAAAAATGTTGCTTTTACATTCCGCTCTTTCAATCCATCCAGAAGCTGCGGAGTCCATGCCGGACTTGGTCCGTCATCAAAGGTAATTGCAATCTTTGGATCCTCTTTTATCATATTTGATGCAACATACCGAATGGCTTTTTCATTCTGTTCCGTATGCATGTTATGAACTTTCACCGTTGTCTTATCTTCCACCCGCACCATCCTTGTCACAAGAAAACAGATTCCAACTATGCAAATGAACAAAACAAATGCTTTCTTTCTCTTCTTCCGCCATTTATATATTGCAGCAGATTCATAATCCCGATTTAATTCCATGCTGTCCCCACATACCACCATTTCATTTTACTATATGCAAAGACAGAAAATTCCATGCTCATACCCTTATTTCGAACGCATGGAATTAAAAAAAGCGTCAGCATTCTGACGCCCTACATTTATTTTGTTTTTATTTCTTTCGTTTTCGTGATGTCGCTTTTCTTCCCGACGCAGAAAGCTTTCTGACACTCCATCCAAATGTTCCGAGAGTCTTTCCCAATGTCAGGTATTCTCCGTGAGAATATGCCAGAAGTCCGGCCTTTCCCAGCTGTAGTCTTCCCTTTTTATCCAGATATTCTTCTCCTACCTGAACAGCCTCTACTTTTGCCAGAAACATATGATGCGAACCAAGTTCTTTTATCTCTGTTACTTTACACTCAATGTTCACCGGACATTCTTCTATGATCGGTGCATGATCAAGCTTTGACGCTTTGCCGGCCGTCAGATGCATCTCTTTCCATTTGTCGACATCACGACCGGAACGTACACCGCACCAGTCTGTTGCCTTTTTCAGCTTCTCGGTCGTCAGATTTACTACAAACTCTCCGCTGTCTTTCAAAAGATTGTACGAATATCGTTCCGGTCTTACAGATATATACAGCATCGCCGGATTCGTACATACTGTTCCTGTCCACGCAACTGTTATGATATTCGATCTGCCGGATTTATCTGCAGTACTTACCATCACAGCCGGAAGCGGATACAGCATATTCCCCGGTTTCCAGATCTGCTTTGCCATGTCTTCTCCCCCGCTTCCTTTACTGCTGTAATTCACTTACCAAAGTCGGTATCAGCTGTTTCTTTCTGGATACCACACCCTTTAAGATCATCTTCTCCGTGTTTTCTTTCAGGTCAAATGCATCAATGATATACTCTTTTGCCCTTGCCCCACAGCATAACAGTTCTGTCGACTCATCCAGAATGTCTGTCAGCATAAAGAACACCATCTGCACTCCATTCTTCTCCAGTACTTTCGGAAGATATGGTGTCAGCATCTCTTTTACTTCCTGCAGTTCCTCTTTACTCATGGAATTCAACTGTCCTACGCCAAATACCATATCATTGACTGTAAACTGCTTAAAATCCTGGAAGCAAATATCTTCTGCTGTCTTTCCGGCAAGGCTGCTTCCTGCCTTGAACATCTCCTGTGCCTGTTCTTCCAGATTGATACCCGCAATCTTCGCCAGTTTTTTGGCAATCTTTTCATCCAGCGGTGTGCAGGTCGGTGAACGGAATAAAAGTGTATCTGAAATAATTGCCGAACACAGAAGTCCTGCAATTGTCGGCTTGATCTCCACATCATTTTCTTTGTACATCTGATATACAATCGTTGCGGTACATCCTACTGGCTGGTTACGGAAGAACACTGGTCCCATTGTCTCTATATTTCCCAGTCTGTGATGATCGATGATCTCCACAATCTCAGCTTCTTCGATACCGTCTACAGCCTGATTCTTCTCGTTATGATCTACCAGAATTACTTTCTTCTTACTTACATTTAAAAAACGACGTCTGGATATGAACCCCCTGAACTTTCCATGTCTGTCAATGATCGGGAAATCACGGTACTTCTTCTTTGCCATCACTTCCTTGATATCTTCCACATAATCACTCATATGGAAAGAAATCAGAGGTGCCTTCGTCATAAAGCGCTTAACCGGGACACTCTGGTTGATCAGTCTTGCCGCGGTAAATGTATCGTGTGGCGTACTGATGATCACCGTACTCTGTTCATCTGCACGCTTGATCACTTCTTTTGAAACCTCCGCATTCTGGCAGACAACCATGCAGCTTACATCAATATCCAGGGCACACATCTGTGACTCTACACGGTTTCCAAGAATCACCAGATCATCCTTTTCAATAAATTCCTGCATCAGTTCCGGACTGGACGCACCGATTGCCGCTTTCCCTTTGGTAAAATATCCGTGTTCATTACCGGTTACCATCTCTCCATCCAGTGTATTCATAATGTTACGGTACTGTGTTTTTGCTTTGGAAAGGATCATGTTATCATATACTTCCATATAAGATGTTGCAATATCTCCTGTGGAAATCACACCAAGAAGTTCTTCGTCTCTTAATATAGGAATGGTCTTGATATTATTCTCCTTCATCTTTATCCATGTATCTTTCATAGACACATTCGGACCGACACCATCAATCTGATGGATATCCATATCCTTTACCTGCAGTTTTACATTTTCAAGAAGTGTCGGTACTTTTACTCCAAACTTCTGCAATACATAATGTGTCTCTTCATTTATCTGACCGGCTCTTTTGGCTACATAATCATTACCGGTTATTTCTCTTTTTAAATTCGCATAGGCAATTGCCGAACAGATGGAATCCGTATCTGGATTCTTATGTCCCACAACGTATATTTTTTCTTCTTTTTTAGCCATCTTTTATCTTTCACATCCTTTTGCTTATATCCTTCAAGTATTAAGCTTGCCATCTTTTTGAAGTTTCGTCAACCTTTATTTCCATGTATTTCGTATTTTTCTTTGAACAATATTATGGTTCTATGCTATACTGAAATTAATACTGGAGAACATGTTATTTGCATGTTCTTACTATTACTAAGAAGGGAATTATTACACTATGAGCGAAGAATTATTACACGAACAAACACAGACAGAAGCAGCTGTTACAATGGCTGACCTTGAGGAACATTTCGATGATGCAAATCCATGGAACGTAGTAAAATCTTATATGGAAAAAGGCACGATCCTGCCTGTAAAAGTAGAAGGAATCGTGAACGGCGGAGCCATTGCCATGATCGAGGGAATCCGCGGATTCATTCCTGCATCCAGATTATCTCTTTCTTATATCGAAGATCTGGAAACATATCTGTTAAAAGATATTGAAGTCAGGGTCATTGATGTAGATGAAGCCAATAACCGCCTTGTGCTCTCTGCACGTGAGATCCTACAGGAAAAAGCAAGAAAAGAAAGAGAAGCCCGAATTGCAGCTGTTAAAGTCGGCAGCATAGTAACTGGTACGGTAGAAAGTCTTCAGAACTACGGCGCATTTGTAGATCTCGGCGACGGACTCTCCGGACTGGTACACATCTCCCAGATCAGTTTAAAACGGATCAAATCACCTTCTGATGTGTTAAATGTCGGAGATGAGGTAAATGTAAAGATCATCGGCGTAAAAGACGGTAAGATCAGTCTCAGCATGAAAGCTCTTGAAGAAGAGAAAAAAGAAGAAGAGGAAATCCATGTAGAGATTCCTAAAGCTGAGGAGATTGGTACAAGTCTCGGAGATTTATTCAAAGGGTTGAAATTAGATTAGTTGGGATTTAATTCAGAAAGGCACGACGACCCGGACCTGCATAAAAAGTAGGAAGCCGTTCCTGTTCAGGTTCCGTCGGCGGGAAATACTAAAGCGTCAAAATTATGCTAAAAACGGGCTTCCGAAATTTGCAACTCGCCATTCGGCTCAAACAGGCAAATTTCGAAAACCCAACGCATAATTTTGACGCTTAACTATTTCCAACACCTTCTTCACATTCACTGGAACGGCTTTCTACTTTTTATTCCGTGGGTGTCGAATGCCTTACGAATGAATGGCAATTGCGTAACCGTAGTGGCCTTCACCGGATTACACTTCCAGGCATTTCATTTATTAACATTCGCAGCCAGTCACGACTTGAAGGAAACAATAGATAAGGATTATTGTGAATGTGGAATGCCGTTAGAAACAGTTAGAGAGTCAGAAGCACCGTTAAAGGAACGAAGCGAACGTGTTTGAGGCGAACGCCGAGTTTGAGCGTAGTTCCTTTGCTTTTAGGTGATTCTGACTCTCTTAGTGTTTCTTATGGTATGGAACCTGAACAAGAAGCCTTATCTATTGTTTCCTTCAAGGACTGAGAGGCCGCTTCCCCAGTTAATAAATTAAATCCCAATTACATCCCTACCGGCTTCGCCTTCTCCAGATCTCTCAGCCATACTTCCGCGCATGCATCACTCGGCATTCTCCAGTCGCCTCTTGGAGACAGTGCCACAGTTCCTACCTTTGGTCCGTCCGGCAGACAGGAGCGTTTAAACTGCTGGATGAAGAATCGTCTGCAGAACGTATATAACCATTTGTAAATGGTTGCATCATCATATTCACCGTCAAATGCATATCTCGCAATACGGTATATCTTACCCGGTTCATAACTGAATCTCAGCAGATAATACAAGAAGAAGTCATGCAGCTCATACGGCCCGACCAGATCCTCTGTCTTTTGGGCAATCTCACCGTCTTTTGGCGGAAGAAGTTCCGGACTCACCGGTGTGTCCAGTACATCATACAAGACATCTTTTAATTCCTGGTCTTTACAGGTATCCGCATAATAATGGACCAGATGGCGTACCAGTGTCTTTGGAACCGACGCATTGACTCCATACATAGACATATGGTCTCCGTTATAAGTCGCCCATCCAAGAGCAAGTTCAGACATATCTCCTGTACCAATTACAATTCCACCGGTCTGATTGGCAACATCCATCAGTACCTGTGTTCTTTCTCTTGCCTGGGAATTTTCATAGGTTACACTGTGATCTTCCGGATCATGTCCGATATCTTTAAAATGCTGCTCTACTGCTGCCCCCACCGGAATCTCACGCAGTGTTGCTCCCAGTTTCAGTGACATCTTACATGCATTCTGATAAGTTCTGTCCGTTGTTCCAAAACATGGCATTGTTACCGCTGTAATTCCACTGCGGTCCATTCCAAGTGCATCAAATGCCTTTGCGGACACAAGAAGCGCAAGTGTAGAATCCAGTCCGCCGGAGATTCCGACAACCGCACTCTTTGCATGTGCATGTGCAAGACGTTTCTTCAGTCCCATTGCCTGAATTGTCAGAATCTCTTCACAACGTAAATTTCTCTCTGCCATCACACTTGGAACAAACGGTCTGGAAGCAAATTTTCTGGTAAGTTCCGTCTCTTCCACATGGATTGAAAATGGAATACGGATCAGCATTCTTTCTTTTTCTGTCTGGAATGTTGTATTCTTACGTCGCTCGCTTAACAGGCGCTTCACATCCAATTCTGTATAAATCACTTCGTTTCTGAACCGTTCACTTGACACAAGTGTTGTTCCGTTCTCCGCAATAATATTATGTCCTCCGAATACCAGATCTGTCGTAGACTCTCCCTCTCCGGCATTGGCATAAATGTATCCGCAGATCAGTCTCGCTGACTGTCCCTCGATCAGGCTTTCACGATAAGATGCTTTACCGATCGTCTCATCGCTTGCAGAACAATTCACGATCACAGTTGCTCCTTCTCTTGCTGCAAGTGTACTTGGCGGAACCGGCGACCATACATCCTCACAGATTTCTGCGGAGATTACCAATTCTTCCATCTGATCTGCCACGAATAAAAGCTGTGGTCCGAACGGGATCTGCTTTCCATCCAGTGTGATCCATCTCGCCTTATCCGGTCCCGGACGGAACTGCCGCATTTCATAAAACTCCCCATAATTCGGGAGAAATGTCTTCGTCGTAAGGCCAAGAATCTCACCATGATTCAAAGCTGCTGCGACATTATAAAGTTCTCCATCTATGGCAAGCGGAACCCCGATAAATATAATCGCATCCTTCTCTTTTGTATATTCGGCTATTTTAAACAGTGCTTCTTTCGATTCCTTTAACAAAATGTCCTGCGTAAAAAGATCACTGCAGGTATATCCCGTTACACATAATTCCGGAAATACGATAACTTTTGCTCCTTTTGCAACAGTCTCATCAATCATCTTACAGATATTTTGTGTATTATAGGCAACATCCGCCACACGGATATCTGGAGTTACTGCTGCCACTTTTACAAACCCGTCTCTCATGACTTTTCTCCTTATCGTTTACAGCGTTTTAAGATATCTTTCAACTCTTCTACGCTGTATTTATATGCCGTATTACAGAAATGACATTTTACTTCTATATCCTGACCATCATCTATCATATCCTGGATTTCTTTCTTTCCGACACTGATCACAGCCTTTTCTACTCTTTCTTTTGAGCAATTACAATAGAATTTTGTCGGCATTGTACTTGTAATTTCAAGTCCAAGATTTCCAAGCAGGATTTTCAGGATCTGCTCTGGTGTTTCACCTTTTTTCAGATGATCCGTTACAGATGTGATATTCTTCAGATTTTCCTCAATCTGACTGATCGTCTCTTCCTTTGCAAATGGCATCATCTGGATAATGAAGCCTCCTGCACATGCCACTGTATTATCTTTATCCATCAGCACCCCAAGTCCTACCGAAGATGGCACCTGCTCTGAATTGGCAAAATAGTACGTCAGATCTTCCGCAATTTCACTGGATACCAGAATGGTCTGTCCGGAGTATGGCTCTTTGAGTCCCATATCTTTGATAACCTGGAGAAGCCCGATTCCAACAGCACCGCCTACATCCAGCTTTCCATTCTTTGGCGGCAGCATGACATCCGGATGATTTACATAACCTTTTACATCTCCCTTGCTGTCCGCAGTAACTGTAATTCCGCCAAGCGGTCCGTCTCCTCTTACCTGAAGTGTCAGCATATCTGTATCATTCTTCATCATACTTCCCATCATAGCTCCTGCAGTAAGAAGTCTTCCCAGTGCTGCGGTTGCCACCGGGCTGGTATTATGATGTTCTCTGGCCGCTTCCACAAGTTCTTTTGTTGTTGCAGCAAACGCTCTTACCTGGCCGTCTGCTGCGGTTGCTCTTACGATATAGTCGTTCATATATATTCCTTTCCTTCTTCTGTTTTTCTATTTTTATTCCGATGAGTTACTTCTCATCTCTATTATTTACCATGCTCTCTTGCGATCACAGTGATCCGTTCACTCGTATGCATCGGTGCTTTCTTTGTATACGCATCATAAGCTGCAACGAATTTCAGACCCGCTTTTTCAATTAGTCCTCTGATTTCTCTGAGTGTATATGCTTTCTGGAAATGACTCTCCTGATACTTTCTGTACAGTGCTTCCTCTTCATCCTCGCGGACAAATAATGTCAATTCGTATTCATTGATCATCGATGTATGGTTATAATAATTTTCCCAGATAAAGCTACACTCATCCCTGTCTTCTGCGATTACCTGATTACCCAGAATTTCTCTGTACTTATATTCTGTATTAAAATCAAAGATAAAGATTCCCTGCGGGTCCAGATAATTATTGACCAGGCAGAATACTTCCTGCAATTCATTTTTATCTGTCACATAATTTACACAGTCACATACACTGACAATAGCTCTCACTGTTCCATATAATTCAAACTCCTGCATATTTTGTAACAGATAGAGGATATCATGTCCGCTCTCGATACGCTTCTCCATTGCGATTTCCAGCATGTCTTCGGAATTATCCACCCCGATCATATCATATCCTTTTTCTGCCAGTAGTTCCGTCATGCTTCCGGTTCCGCATCCCAGTTCCAGAACCAGCCCGTCTCTTATTCCATATTCTTTTAATCTGTCTTCCAGATAATCTGCCCATTCCTCATATGGCACATTATCCATGAATGTATCATAGACCTCGGCAAAACTTGTATATGCCTCCATCTCTTCCTCCTTATAAATCCTTGCATATTTAACATTTTTATTATATCTGCTATCTGTAAAAAAGGCAACGTAGAAAATATGACCATTAGTCAATTTAATTTTGACTTCTTATCTTTATTTTGTTATACTTATATTATTGAATATATTATTTCAATATCTTGTTCAAATGAATTTTATATAACGAACCAAGAACTGTAGATCTGTGAATTTTAAGAAGGAAGTCTGATTACTCATGGGAAGAGTCGAAGAAAACAAAAAGAAAAAAAAAGAGGCGCTCTTTCGCACCGCATATGAATTATTTACCACAAAAGGAATTAATTCAACCGCCATTTCCGACATTGTTGAAAAGGCCGGTGTAGCGAAAGGAACGTTCTATTTATATTTTAAAGACAAATATGATATTAAAAACAAGCTGATCGCACATAAAACAAAAGAACTGTTTGATCATGCTGCCGTTGCACTGGAAAATTCCGGCATCACCGGTCTGGAAGATCAGCTTGTCTTTATTATCGATGACATCATTAATATTCTGGTCAACAACAAGCCATTGCTGAATTTCATTTCTAAAAATCTTGTAATGGGTGCCTTAAAGTCTGCTTTCTGGTCAGATGAAGAAGCCGACAAGATCTTTTATGAAAGATATCTTGAACTGGTAGCAGCCGACACCTATAATTATAAAGATATTGACATCATGCTGTTCACGATCCTCGAACTGGCTGGTTCTACCGGATATAATTCTATTCTCTTTGAAGAGCCTGTATCTATCGAAGCGTACAAGCCTTTCCTGTACCGTACGGTCCGCCTGATCATCCGGAGTCACCGCGAAGAAGCTTAAAGCTTCTTCCGGCTACAGGACTTGTCATCCGGCTACTGATACCGTGCAATTATTTCTTTCACGGCGTCTTCTGTTCCTTTCACAGAACCCTGGACCATCTCCGGCTTTCCGCCACCGCGTCCTTCTAATGTACTGTTTAACGTTTTACTGATTGAACGGACATCTTCACTTCTGCTTCCGATCACATAGCGATACCCCTCCTCGTCCGTTCCTGCAAATACCGCACAGATGACTGCCCCTTTATCCAGCAGTTGGTTCATCATCTCTCTCGGAAGATTTCCCGATAAAGATCCGTCAAATACAGTCACAATCTTCTCATCCACCGGTATCTCTGCCACACAAAACTTCAGAAGTTTCTGCTGCAGTTCTGCAATCTGACTCTTCATACGTGTCTGCTCACTCTTCAGTCTGCCGACCGCTTCTGCCACTTCATATTCTTTCGCACACAACATGGTTGAAATTTCTTTTGTCATGGCATCCTTTTTCTCATAGTCTCTCATGGCACGTCTTCCGCAAAGCATCGTAATGCGTTCACCGCCTTTATAACTTACCATGCTTACCAGTTTGACAGCTCCGATCTCACCGGTTGTCTTCACGTGCGGAGCACAGCATGCACATACATCATATCCCGGAATCTTCACGATACGAACCTGACCTTCAATCTCGATCTTACTGCGGTAATCCATATCTTTCAATTCCTCTTTGGATGGATACAGAACCTCAACTTCCAGATTCCGGTATACTGCTTCATTGGCTTCTGTCTCGATTTCTTTCAGCTGCGCTTTACTGATCGGTCCGTCAAAATCCATGGTACAATAGTCGGCTCCCAAATGGAAACCGACATTATTATAGCCAAATCTTTCATGCACAATACCAGACACTATATGTTCTCCTGTATGCTGCTGCATCTTCTCAAAGCGTTCTTTCCAGTTGATCTTACCGGATACTATACTTCCCACTTCCAATGGTGCTGTCACAGAATGAAAGATCACATCATTTTTTTCGTGCACATCGGTAACTTCTGTATTGCCGAGAATGCCCGTGTCGGCATACTGACCGCCGCCTTCCGGGAAGAATGCTGTCTGATCCAGCACCACACAGAAACCATCCTTCGCTTCTTCACAGGAAATTACTTTTGCTGTAAATTCGGTTCTGTGACTGTCCTCATAAAATAATTTCTCTGTCATTTTTCCTACATCCTCTCCGGTGCTTCAAATCCAAGTACGTCGATACAAGCTTCCAGTACATCCTTCGTCACTTTCAGAAGCGCAATATAACTCTTTTGTTTTCCGGCATCTTCTTCTGCCAGAATCTTTGTCTCATGATAAAAACGATTGAATGCATTGGCAAGATCATAAATGTATGCACAGATCTTATGCGGTGCAAGATCCTGGAATGCATTCGCCATCACATCATTATATTTTGCAGCTTCCAGCATCAGAGCTTTTTCACAATCCGCATATGCTTCCTGTACTTTCAGTCCATCCAGGCTATTTCCCTGTGACTGGTATTTATTCAGGATCGATTTGATACGTACAATTGTATACAGAATGTACGGACCGGTATTTCCTTCAAAGGAAGTAAATCTGTCTACGTCAAATACATAATCTTTTGATGCCTGGTTTGACAGATCTCCGTATTTAATTGCTGCCATTCCGATGAGTTTTGCTGTCTGTTTTGCTTCTTCTCCCTCGATAGAATGATTTTCAGAGATTTTCTCATACATCTTCTCTGTAATCTCTGAGATCAGTGTCTCCAGACGCATTACCCCGCCTTCTCTTGTCTTGAACGGCTTGCCATCTTTTCCATTCATGGTACCGAAACCTAAGAATTTCAGTTCTGTTTCCGCAGGGACGATTCCTGTCTTCTTTGCAGCACGGAACACCTGTGTAAAATGCAGTTCCTGACGCTTATCCACCACATAGGCAACCTTGTCCGGATGATAATCCTGTACACGTTGTACCAGTGTGGCAAGGTCTGTTGTTCCATAAAGAGATGCTCCGTCTGATTTCTGGATCATGCAAGGAGGAATCTCTTTGGTATCTGTCTCTTCCTGCACATCAATCACCAGTGCTCCCTGGTCTTCATGTGCAAATCCTTCTTTCTTCAATCTCTCGATCATATCCGGGATGTATGCCTGAGCATCAGACTCCCCTTTCCAGAGATCAAAACTTACATTCAGATTCGCATAATTTTTCTTAAGATCAGATACCGATACACGAATGATATGATTCCAGATCGCACGATATCCTTTATGCCCGTTCTGTAACAGATACGTCGCATGCAATGCATTCTCCCTGTATGTCTCATCTTCTTTTGCCTTACCGCTTGCTGTCGGATAGATTTCTTCCAGTTCGCTGATTGTAAATGGAGCCTCTTTTGGATATTCACCTTCAAACGCTTCATCAAAATATGGCAATTCCGGCTTTCTTTCTTTCAATTCTGTGATGATCAGTCCCATCTGATATCCCCAGTCTCCAAGATGGATATCGCCAAGAACTTCATGCCCCATCTTTCTTGAGATGCGCTTTACGCTTTCTCCGATGATCGCCGAACGGAGATGTCCTACATGCAACGGCTTTGCCACATTTGGTCCGCCATAATCCAGCACGATCATCTCCGGATGTTCTGTCTTCTCGATTCCGAGATTATCCGTCTCTTCCATCTGATTCAGATAATCTGCAACAAATGACTTTTTCAGTCTGATATTGATAAATCCAGGTTTTACAACCTCTACTTCTTCCATACATGCACTGTCTTCTAACAGGGCAACGACATCCTCTGCGATCATGAACGGTGCTTTTTTGTAAGCTTTTGCTCCTGCCATCGCTCCGTTACACTGGTATTCGCAGAGATCCGGACGGTTTGACAGTGTTACTTTTCCATACGTTCTGTCATAACCTGCCTTTTCGAATGCTTCTGAAAGTTCTTCTGCAATATAATCAATGATTTTCTTCACTTCATATCTCCTATATTTTCTATAATTCCTATAAATTTCCATCAAAAATAGCAAAAAAAGTACACACCCGGGCGGATTCGAACCGCCGCTCCCGCCTCCGGAGGGCGGTGCTCTATCCCCTGAGCTACGGGTGCGTATACAATTACTATATGAAATTGCCTTAGTAATATTAACACATCTTTGAGATAAAGTAAAGGAAATGCATCCCACTTTTCGATCATTTCCTCTACTTTTTTAATATTTTTCTTTAATTTCCCTTTTTAAATCTTACAGCGCAAGTTTTCCACTCTCCCGGTCATAATAATATGCCCTGTCCGAAAGTACTTCTTCCGCCTCTACCTGTGTCTCATTGATCTCCTCGATCATGCTTCCCAGTTCTTCTCTGCCCGGCGCTTCGCTTTCAGCCACAATAATGGTCTCATGCACACTGCTTGGGATCACAAAAAAATTTTCTCCCACTACACCGGCAATCTTTCTCAGACAATCCGGATAGATCAGTGCCGCAGCCCCATAGCTACGCATTTCATTGCTCAGGATATACATTTTTTCTGCCGGTCCCTCTTCCATCCCAAGTCCCAGCAATTCTTCGATCACCGTGCGCATCGGTGCAAATTCATACGGCAGTAACTCCTGGGTATTCTTAGAAGCCCGGTAATATAGATCTTCTTCCGTTACTTTCCACATATCCATATGTTCTGCTCTGACCATCATGGATGCCATGCCATATTCATCTACCTCTAACAGTACATAATAAATAATTGCAAGATCCAGATAACTTTTATATGGAATTTCTTTTAAAAGCTCCTGATTCTCCTCTCTGCCTATCAGACGGTATATGATCTTATCTTTGACAAATTCATAGTCTTTTACCTTTTCACCGTCCTCCCATGAATTCTGAAACCGGATTTTCTCATATAATCCGACAATATCTTTTGCAATCTGTTCCAACGGATACCCCATCCGGAACTGATGAAAATACTCTTCCAGATAAATCGTCGGTGAAATATTGATTCCTTTTTCCGAAATCATAATACCGCTTCTCCTCACACCATTATTCTTCACATTGGTATGAATGCTTACTGTTTTTTCTTCTTCCACCTCTTTCTTTACTTTTGTCTCTACTGCATGGATAAACTGAAAATATGTCATAAAAGCTCCTTCCTATCCAGCAATATACAAAAATCATCTTGAAAATCTGCGGTGATATTACCGCCTGAGATAACAGAACATCTTTTGAATTGTTTCTGAAATATTATGGTAATTAGATTATAAAAAAGCCCTGCACAAAATGCAAGGCTTTTTATAATTATTTAATTTAGAATTCTTATGACTCTTATGCTCTTGAGAGGTATGCTCCTGTACGGGTATCAATCTTGATCGTCTCGCCCTGATCAACGAAAAGCGGAACGTTAACTTTCGCACCTGTCTCAACGATAGCCGGCTTTGTAGCACCTGTAGCTGTGTTACCTTTTACACCTGGCTCTGTCTCTGTTACAACCAGTTCAACACTGAGCGGCGGCTCGATCGCAAATGCATTTCCCTGATAGAAGCTGATAGATACTTCTTCGTTTTCTTTTACAAACTTCATAGAATCTGCTGCATCATCTGCGCTGATCATAATCTGCTCAAATGTCTCGTTGTCCATGTAGTTATAGAATTCTCCATCGTTGTACAGATACTGCATTTTCTTTCTTTCAATGTGAGCCTGTTCAAATGTCTCTGTAGGACGGAATGTTGTCTCTACCACACCACCGTCGATAATATTTTTCATCTTAACACGCACAAAAGCTGCACCTTTACCAGGTTTTACGTGCATGAAATCAATAACCTGACATACTTTTCCATCAACTTCGATTGTTACACCATTACGGATGTCTCCTGCTGAAACTTTAGCCATTACCTTATCCTCCTTAAATCGCGTATACACGCTTACGTAATTTCATCTCATATTATTCTATAATACATGATATTATTTTTCAACCTTTTTTTCGTGTCTCTGACTCTTCTTGTAGAAATGTAACACAATTTTTTCCAGATAACGCTTCAAAACAATCTGGATTTCTTCCTTTGGATGTATCGGTTTTACCAGAATATTCGGGATTCCGGCACGTTTTGCTCCCCATACATCTGTAAAAAGCTGGTCTCCGATAAACACAGAACTCCTTCTGTCTGTTCCCATAATCTCCATCGCCCTGAGATAATTCCTGGTTGATGGCTTGTGCGCATTATAAACATAGTCCACCTGGATATCTTTATTGAACATCTCTACCCTTGGCTTCTGGTTATTCGAGATCAGACAGCATCGGAATCCGATTGCTTTCAGTCTGGCAAATAATGCCTTTGCTCTCTCGTCCGCCGGTGCTCCGTGCGGAACCAGCGTATTATCAATATCAAAGATCAGTCCGCGTACACCCTCTTCATATAATTTTTCAAAATCGATCACATAAGTGGATGCTACATACTGATCCGGAAAAAATCTATCAAACATATTATTCTTCTGACTCCTGCAGATGCTGTACCAGCTCTTCACAGATCTGAAGAACGGTCTTATCATCCGTATTGATTACTATATCTGCTGCCGCTTCATATTTCTCACGGCGCTGCTCCATAAGTTCTGAAATGCCTTTGACATTCTTTCTGCCATTTAATACCGGTCTGTCATTGCTGTCTTTTACACGTTCAAAAATCGTCTCCGGTGTAGCAGTAAGAAGAACAACTCTTCCGTTCTTTTTCATCTCTGCTACATTTCTCTCTCTTAAGGCCGCACCACCACCGCATGAGATTACTGCATTCTTATGCGACTGCATCTCGATCAGAAGATTCGTCTCCAGATCACGGAAATATTCTTCGCCATATGTAGCAAAGATATCCGGAATACTCATCTCTTCACGTTCTGCAATCACCTGATCCATCTCTACAATATCCATATCAAACATCGTGCTCAGATAATCAGAAATTGTTGACTTTCCAGCCCCCATGAATCCGATCAGTACAATGTTATAATCAAAGAGTTTTCTTGCCTGGATTCTCTTACTGTTACGCAAGATACATCCAAACACATCAAAGATTTCTTCTTTATATTTATTTTCTTTCAGTTTTTCTTCCAGTCTTCTCTTCTGTTTTTCTTCCTGATGCGGCTGTAAGATTGGCATACCATATTCTTCTTTATACGCCATGATCTTTTCAATAATAGAACTACGTTCTACCAAAGCGTCAATAATCTTATCATCACACAGAGCCAGCTGCTCTCTGTACATTTCTAAATCGTTCATTCTTCTGTACTCTCCTATAAATTGCAAACTATTGTCCGATATATTCATGTATTATAGCAAGGAATCTACTTTCACGCAAGATTATCCGGCGTATTCCTGCATATTTTCTGCATATTCCCTGCATATTCCGGTCGTCAGGAAATTCCTGTGCTCTCACTGTTCTTCTATTTTTCCCGCATCTGCCGTTCCCATTCATGCAGCTTTCTCGCTGCCTCCGGATTCTGTTTTTCCAGCCGTCTCTCCAATCGTTCGCGGTTCTTTTTCAGATGGTCCAGGATCTCCGGATGATGCATTAATAACTGCTGCTCGATCTTGCGTCTTCTCTTTTCAATCAACTGCAGGATCACTTTTTTGTCTCCACGCAGATTCTCCGGAAGTTCATCCAGATGCATTTCCATTCGTCTTAAGATCTCATCTTCATCCAATGCCCCCAGTGAATGCCAGTTTTTGAGTTTTTCTTCAAACCCTACGTCTGCAAGCCTTTCCAGATCCGGAAGTCTATGGATCTGTTCCATAACCTGATGGACTTTCTTTTCCATCTCTTCCACCGCATCATCACCGAACGCCCATGCGAATTCTTCTAATGTATTCTCTTCTTCTGCCGGGATCATTGCTTCGTGAACTGCATGCACTGCCGCCGGGATTTCCAACTGCCACGGCATCTGGATAACCGGAGATTTCTCCGATTCCATACTCGTCCCCGGTGTTGCAACACCTGCATCCTGCAATGCTGCAAGAATCGTTCTTCTGACCTTTCCTTCCTCGATCAGATGACCGATCCCAAGACTGCGCATCTGTTCATTTACATTTTCGGAATGCTCCGTAATATAAAACCTGATCCCTTTCTTATCAAAATTTTCCGCCATCATTTCCAGCCGGTCTGCTGCCGTAACGTCAATACTGTTGATCGCAGCCGCATCCACGATTACAACCTCTGTATCCTCTTTGATACTGTTCTCAATGTCCGACTGGAATATCTTTACATTTGCAAAGAAAAGGTTCTCACTGAACCGGTAAATGATCGTATGGCGTATCGGATATGCATTGCGGTTTCTCTTAAGATCGTAATAAGCCTCTTTTCCCGGAATCATACCGCGGAAAGACCTCGGAGGATTCGTCGCACGAAGTACCACTGCTACAAAAGAAAGCAGCAATCCGATCACCACACCATAAATAGTACCTAAAAATAATACACTCACACACGCAGCTACAAAAATATAGAATTCATTACGGCTTACTTTAAATAAGCGCACCGCCAGATGCAGTTCTACTACATTCATCAGTGCCGAGATTACGATCGCTGTCAGAATCGGAACCGGCAGGTATCCGATAAATCCAGTTGCACATAGCAATACGGCTGCCATCGTAATTGCCGCTACGACAGATACCGCCTGTGTCTTTCCTTCATACTGTTCATTCATGGATGTTCTGGATATACTGCCATTCACCGGACAACAGCCTACACATGCCGCTGTGATATTTCCCATCGCACAAGCCAGGATCTCCTGGTTTTCATCAATCTTATAGCCATTCTTCATGGCAAAATTATTTTCCGACAACAGCGTCTCCGACATGATAACCGCTGCGATCATCAGACTTCTTCCAAGTGCCTGCCTCAGGTCAATTCCCGCAAAATGGAAATGTACCAGCTTCGGAAGTCCTTTTTCCACCGCATCCAAAAGTACCACACCATGTTCGTCTACACGAAAGCACATCGTTGCTGCTACACCTGCTGCCATGATCACAATTGCTGCCGGGAATTTGGGAATTACTTTTCCTGCCATGCGAAGCAGCAGCAACGCTCCCACACCAAGTACCACTGACAGCCAGCTGATTTCTTTGCACGTCTCTGCGATATGTCTGAGCAGTTCCGGAAGTTCTCCAGATCCGGCCTTTCCGCCAAGGATCTTCGGTATCTGCATCAGAATAATTGTCAGTGCAATCCCGCTGATAAATCCTCCCATCACCGGTGTCGAAATGAAGTCCACGATTCTTCCGGCTTTTAAAAAATAAAACAGCAGCAGCCAGATTCCTGTCAGAAATGCGATCACAGGCACATACTGCATTGCCGCTTCACTTCCGCTTTCAATCCCAAGTGATACCAGTGCTGCTCCGACAATTGCCGCCGGTGCCGCATCGACTCCGAAAATGAATTGCCGCGATGTTGAGAACAGCGCAAAGAACAGAATCGGGAATACCGAACCGTATAGTCCATATACTGCAGGCAGTCCGGCAATCTGTGCATAGCCCATCGAGATAGGGATTGACACTGCTGCCATGATGATCCCCGAGAAAATATCTTTGGGAAGATATTCTTTTTTATAATTTTTCATTGTTGAACACAATATATGTTTCATGCAACCTCTCCTTACGATTTTATAATCCGGGTATAAAAAAGAGACAAGCCAGCTATTTACACAGTGTCCCGTCTCTTCTTTCTACATTTTCAACATCTGTAAAACAATTAACAGATCTTGCAGATCCATCCTTCCGGAGCTTCGATGTGTCCCATCTGAATACCGGTTAATGTCTCATATAATTTCTTTGTAACTGGTCCCATCTCTTCCATTCCGCTTGGGAAACAGATCTCTTTGCCGTGGTCAACAATCTTTCCTACCGGAGAGATAACTGCTGCTGTACCGCAAAGTCCGCATTCTGCAAAGTCGCCAAGTTCATCTAAATAAACTTCTCTTTCTTCTACTTCCAGTCCAAGATAGTGTTCTGCAACATACATCAGAGAACGTCTTGTGATGGATGGAAGGATTGTAGATGATTTTGGTGTTACAACTTTGTTATCTTTTGTTACAAAGATAAAGTTAGCTCCACCGGTCTCTTCCACCTTTGTTCTGGTTGCTGCATCCAGATACATATTCTCATCATATCCTTCTTCATGAGCTGTTACGATTGCATGAAGGCTCATCGCATAGTTCAGTCCGGCTTTTACATGCCCTGTTCCATGCGGTGCTGCACGATCGAAATCAGACACCTTGATCGTGATCGGTTTTGCGCCGCCTTTGAAATATGGTCCAACCGGTGTTGCAAACACACGGAACTGATACTCATCTGCCGGTTTTACACCGATTACAGCACTGGAACCGAACATATATGGTCTGACATATAAGGTTGCTCCTGATCCATATGGCGGTACATAAGCTGCATTAGCCTTTACAACCTGTTTAATAGCATCTACAAATCTATCTTCCGGGAATACAGGCATCTCAAGTCTTGCTGCAGAGTCTGCCATTCTCGCTGCATTTAAGTCCGGGCGGAATGTTACGATATGACCGTCTTCTGTGGTATACGCTTTCATTCCTTCAAAACATGTCTGTGCATACTGAAGTACACCTGCACATTCACTGATAGTAATCTGATCATCGGAGGTAAGTGTACCTTCATCCCATGCTCCGTTTTTAAAATTGGAAACATATCTCTTATCTGTCTTCATATAGCCAAATCCTATGTTTGACCAGTCAATATTCTTCTTCTCCATTGTGACTCCTCCGTCCTTTAAACAAATGTTTGATTTATCATCTTGTCTTATTATAATACTACTGTTTTTAAAATTCAAGAGTGCACTCTGTTTTTTTATCTTTCCATCATACTTATGGATTCAATTCCCACACTTCCGCCTCGTACAACTTCAATACTGGCGAATTCTTCTTTCATAAGTTTGATTACTGCATCATTTTTCGTTGCCGTCTGTACAAATTCCAGCAGTACACTGTCTTTGCCGTAATCAATGATTTTTGCCTTGAATGTCTCTGCAATCTGAAAACATTCCACTTTATCATCTTTTGAACATTTTCGCACTTTGACATACAGTATTTCTTTCATACGGACAAATACATCTGTAAAATCGATGACCTTGATCACTTCCACCAGACGGTTCAGCTGTTTCTTGATCTGTTCAAATGTCTCATCATCGCTGACTGTTGCGATCGTCATTCTGGACACGGTCGGGTCTTCTGTCGTACCAACAGTCAAACTGTCCAGGTTATAAGATTTGCCGGAGAACAACCCTGAGATTTTTGACAGAACTCCTACCTGGTTCTCTACATATAAGGAAATCCATCGTTTTTTCATAGCGTTATTATTCATTGTTTTTTTCCTCCTGTCCTCTTCTTCCTAACAATCCATGATCAGATCTTCCAGTGTCCCGCCCGGTTTTACCATCGGATATACCAGATCTTCCGGATCAATGTCGAATTCCAGGATATATGGTGTCTTTGTACTCTTCATAGCTTCTCTGAATGCCGGCTCGATCTCTTCTTTTTTCGTAATATGGATGCCTTTTGCACCATAAGCGTCTGCCAGTTTCATAAAATCCGGTGTGTAAACAGGACATTCAACCTCTCCGCATTTTCCTCTGCAGGCTGCTCCCGAGCGCAGACATGTCATGGAATAGCGCTTTCCATAGAATAATTTCTGCCACTGACGCACCATTCCAAGATTATTATTATTAAAGATACAACTGATGATCGGCAGTTCTTCCAACACTGCGGTTGCCAGTTCCTGACTGTTCATCTGAAAACCACCGTCTCCGGAGATTGAGATGACCGGTGTATCCGGATTCCCAATCTTCGCTCCAATCGCTCCCGGCATACCATATCCCATTGTTCCGAGTCCTCCGGACATCAGAAGCTTTTTCTTCTCTGTAATCTCAATAAACTGCGCGGTGAACATCTGGTGCTGTCCGACATCCGTTACAATGATCGCCTCATCAAAGATCCGGTTAATCGTCTCAATAACATCCTGCGGTGTCATGATCGGTTTCTTTTTCATCTTCAGCGGATGCTCCGCTTTCCAGTCTTCGATCGTATCCAGCCATTTTCCCGTCTCACAAGGAGTGACATATTCTAACATCTTCGTAACGGCTTCTTTGGCATCTGCTACGATCGGCACATCCACCTGCACATTTTTAGAAATTGCGGCTGTATCAATGTCAATATGTACAATCTGTGCATTCGGTGCAAATGAATGCAGCTTTCCTGTGATCCTGTCATTGAACCTGGTTCCGATCGAAAATAACAGATCACATTCATTTACCGCCATATTACATGCATAGGCACCATGCATTCCAAGATTTCCTATATATAACGGATGTGTAGTCGGAACCGCCCCACGTCCCATAACTGTTGTTACAACCGGTACATTCGTCATATCCACCAGTTTCGTAAATTCTTCATTGGCATGTGCTATATTGATACCTCCGCCTGCGAGGAACAATGGTTTCTTTGCCTTGGAAAACATCTTAACCGCACGTTTTAACTGTCCGACATGTACATGGGTATTCGGCTTATATCCACGGATATTCACTTCATCCGGATACTCGGCACTTCCCAATTCTCCCATTACATCTTTTGGAAGGTCGATCAATACCGGTCCCGGCCTTCCTGTTCTTGCAATATAAAATGCTTCTTTCAGGATACGTCCGAGGTCTTCCCTGTTTCTGACCGTAACACCATATTTCGTAATGCTTCTGGTGATTCCGATAATATCTACTTCCTGGAACGCATCATTTCCGATCAAATGTCTGGATACCTGCCCCGTAAAGCATACCAGTGGTACACTGTCGTAATAGGCAGTTGCAAGACCTGTCACAAGATTCGTTGCCCCTGGCCCGCTTGTAACCAGACACACTCCTGTTTTTCCGGTTGATCTTGCATAAGCATCTGCCTCATGTACCAGTGCTACTTCCTGTCTCGGAAGAATTACCTTCGTATAATCCTGCTTATAAAGTTCATCACTGATATCGATCGTACAGGCTCCCGGATACCCAAAAATTGTATCTACCTGTTCTTCTCTCAGCGCTTTTACCAATAATTTATTTCCACTGATCTTTTTCATATACTACCTCCTTGAATTTTTACTTTTCTATAAAATAAAAAGAAAAGCCCTAAGCTGCAAGCTCAGGGCGATTATTGCATCTTTACAGCATTTCACTGAATATTTATAAAACATTATAGGTGACGTTCTTTAGTATTGTCAACTCTTTTTATCCGATTCATTTACTGCTGATTTTTATAATGAACTTTTGCACAATCGTGTTATTGATCTTTTTATCATTTTCCCGACAAATTTCGTTATTTTTCCATCTTTCACAAATTTCACATTTAATTTTAAATTTTTTTGTGATTTTTTGTATTTTTTTCCAAAAATGTATAGCAAAAAAATGCAAAAAATTATACAATAGATACATAAGCAATAAGGAGGATATATCATGAAACAAAATAATATGTTAGCGATGATATTAGCCGGCGGTAGAGGCTCACGCCTTCACGAACTGACAAATAAAGTTGCAAAACCAGCTGTTTCTTATGGTGGAAAATACAGAATCATCGATTTTCCACTCAGCAACTGCGCAAACAGCGGAATTAACGTAGTAGGAGTTTTAACGCAGTATGAATCAATTCTGCTGAACAGTTATGTGGCAGCCGGACGTCGTTGGGGATTAGATGCCAAAGAAAGCGGCGTATTCGTTCTTCCGCCACGTGAGAAGGCAGATGCGAACCTGGATGTATACAGAGGTACAGCAGATGCAATTTCTCAGAACATCGATTTTATTGATACATATTCACCGGATTATCTTTTGGTTCTCTCCGGTGACCATATCTATAAGATGAATTATGACAAGATGCTGCAGGCGCACAAAGACAACGGTGCCGATGCAACCATCGCAGTCATCGAAGTTCCTATGAAAGAAGCAAGCCGTTTCGGTATCATGAATACCGACGAAGAAGGCCGGATCATAGAATTTGAAGAAAAGCCGGAACATCCAAAGAGCAATCTTGCTTCTATGGGAATCTATATCTTTAACTGGAAGCTTTTACGTAAGAAATTAATTGCTGATATGAAAGATCCTGATTCCAACCATGACTTCGGAAAAGATATCATTCCGTCTCTTCTGAGTGATGAAAAAAAATTATATGCATACAAGTTCAAGGGGTACTGGAAAGATGTCGGAACAATTGATTCTCTCTGGGAAGCAAATATGGATCTGCTGAGCAAAAACAATGAACTGGATCTGAATGATCCGACCTGGAAGATTTACACCGAAGATGCAACTACTCTTCCTCAGTACATCGGTCCGGAGGCCAATATCAGACATGCATTTGTCAATCAGGGCTGCGTAATCGAAGGTGATATCCAGAATTCCGTTCTCTTCACCGGTGCCAAAGTCAGAAAAGGCGCAAAGATCATCGACAGCGTTCTGATGCCTGGTGTTGAAGTGGAAGAGAATGCTGTCGTTACACGTGCACTGGTTGCCGATAATGTAAAGATTGGTGCAGGCGCAGTTGTCGGCGATGCCAAGAGCGAGCACATCGAGCTCATTTCAAAACGTGTAAAGGGGGTAGAATAACATGGCTAAAGCATTTGGAATCGTAAATTTTGCCGGAAATCACATTGCAGTAGAAGGTATGCAGGAATATCGTCCGGTAGGTGCTTTTTCTTTCCTTGGACGTTACCGTGTCATCGACTTCACGATCTCTAATATGAGTAACAGCGGCATCGACCATATTCAGGTTTATATCCGCAGAAAACCGCAGTCACTGACTGCACATCTCGGAACCGGACGTCATTATAATATCAACTCCAAGAGTGGTAATCTCCAGATTCTTTATTCCGGACTCGGAATGAATATGAGTCTGTATAACAATGACATTGCATCCTACATCGAGAACTTAGAATATATTGAACAGCAATTGGAGGAATATGTCGTAATCGCTCCAAGTTATATGATCTATACCCAGGATTACAACAAACTGTTAAACACTCATATCGAATCCGGTGCTGATATTACCTTACTGTATCACTCCGTAGACAATGCAAAAGAATATTTTCTGAATTGCTATGCTGTTAATCTGAACAAGCAGAAAGGGGTTCTTTCACTGGAACAAAATCACGGAAATGCAAAGAACAAAAACATCTTTATGGATACTTATATCATGAAGAAAGATTTGTTCATCGAACTGATCCACAAATCAAGAAAGACTTCTTCTGTATACACATTACTGGATATCGTAAATGCTTCCTGCGAAGACCTTGATATCCGCGGAGTTTCTCACAGAGGTTACTTTGCAGCAATCTCAGATTTTAACAGCTACTATGAGTCCAACCTGTCCCTGACAGATATCAAAACAGCACAGAATCTGTTCGTGCCGGACTGGCCGATCTATACCAAGACCAACGATTCCTGCCCAACCCAGTATTTCGAAACCGGAACAGCCAAAAACTCTGTTGTGTCAAATGGCTGTCTGATCGAAGGAGAGATTGATCATTCTGTTATCGGACGTGGATGTATCATCAAGAAAGGAGCTGTTGTCAAAAACTGCATCGTACTTTCTGATGCTTACATCGGTGAAAATGTTCACGTAGAGAATCAGGTAATTGACAAACATGCTAAAATCACACATGTAAAAGAGCTGTCCGCTTCTGAAGACCGTCCTGGATATGTAAGAAGGAACGATACATTATAGAATATGCCTTTAACGGAAATATAACAAAAAAGAGCGGAAAAATCATCAAGTTGATCTTTTCGCTCTCTTTTATCTACCTTTTACCGGATGACTTCCTGCGCAATCTTCTGCCAGGATATTCTGCTCACATCACATGCCCTGTTTTTCACAAGTCCTCTATTTTCCTGTTTTACTGTCCTAATTGCATCTTCCAGTGTCTGTGCCAGTCTTTTTTCAAAAACCGGAAGTTCTTCTTCCACTGCTTCATCCGCACCTTTCATCTTTGGCAGATCCACATAACGGATATCAGCATCCGGTATCATATCCTCAAGCCAGTCTGCCACTCCATCCAGCCTCGTCATCACTACGCGGTCACCACACGCCAGGCTTTCGATCACTGTAAGCGGCAGTCCTTCATACATAGACGGCAAGACAAAGATATCTCCGTCGTTATACAGTTTTGCCAGTTCCACCTGCGACACACAACCGGCAAATCTGACCGGATATCTGCAGTGTGCAGCCAGTTCTTTTATTTCTTCATATTCTTTCTGATTTCCAGCTCCACCCGCAAGCACAAGTTTTATCTGTCCGCTTTCTTCATCCAGCAGGTTCATTGCACGCAAAAGACTTTTTACGCCTTTCTTCTGCGTGATTTTCCCGGCAAAAACCAGCCGCACCACTTCATCCTTTTTTCCCGGCTTCTCACCGGTTATCCGGAACACATGACTATTGTACCCCGTACCGATTACCGTCATACTCTCACTTTTCACCGGATATATCTGTCTGATCTTTTCTTTCTGTGCTTCCTGAAGTGCAAAGATCCGGTCAAGACGCGGAATCTGACTGCGTATAAATTCCCGTTGAAATGACGTATTTTTCATCTGTCTCAAATCCGTATTGTGACAGAATCCATATACTTTCTTTTCCGGATAGCGCTCCCGCACCAGTGCTGTCAGATAATACAGATGATGGCATAAGATCAGTTCCGGATCTTCTCTTTCTATTACTTCATCCAATACTGCAAGGAATGCATTTCTGAACTGTACTGTCATCTCTTCTGTCATATCCTTGTATCTTGTACTGATATATGGCATCTCATCTGACATACCCACAACCGGATATGGTAATCCTTCCGATTCAAAATATACCGGATATGCCTTCACGCCATCCGGCATATCCATCTGTTCCCCTCTTGCAATGCCTGCCAGCACAGTCTGCGTATGTCCCTCTTTTGCAAGTGCTTTCACAACCTCTGTCAGATAGACTCCGCTCCCGGTACTGCATGGTTTCTGTGCCGTGACACTAAGTATTCTCATCCCGCTTTCTTTATCTCCTCTCATATATCACGAATACATATTCCAGATCAAAATATGTCTGCTCATCACTGATTTTTGTCATTTCCCACTCTGGATCTGCATCCAGATCCGGGAAGTATGTATCTGCATCATATGCATGATCGATCTTTGTAACATAAGCCTTTGTACAATACGGAAGAAGTTGGCGGTAAATACTCTCTCCACCGATCACATAGATATCTTCTGAATTGTATTTTTTTAATTCTTCTACCATCTCTTCTACGGAATGTACGATCACGGTATCTTTTACTTTATAATTCTTATCTGTCGTAAGTACCACATTGACTCGGTTCTTCAGAGGCTGTCCTCCCGGAAAGCTTTCCAGTGTCTTTCTTCCCATCGCAACAACTTTTCCCTTCGTTGTCTCACGGAAAAATTTCATATCCTGCGGAATACTCACCAGTAATTTATTCTCTTTTCCAATTGCCCAGTTCGAATCTACTGCTACGATCAAATTCATATTATTTCCTCCTACTTATACCGCTACCGGAATATTTTTAATCTGGTCATGTGTCTGATAATCGATCAATTTCACATCATCTCTTGTAAACTGATAGAAATCCCTAATCTCCGGATTCAGCCAGAATTGCGGTGCCGGAAGCGGTTCACGGCTGATCAGTTCTTCGATCATCGGTACATGTCTGTCATAAATATGCGCATCTGCGATCACATGGACAAATTCTCCCACTTCCATATCACACACCTGCGCAAGCATATGGATCAGCACAGCATACTGACATACGTTCCAGTTATTTGCAGCCAGAACATCATTGGATCTCTGGTTCAGGATTGCATTCAGTGTCAGTTTATCATGTCCCGGTTTCTTCGTCACATTAAATGTCATACTGTAAGCACATGGATACAGGTTCATCTCATGCAAATCCTGATGTACATAGATATTCGTCATGATCCTTCTGCTGTATGGATTATTTTTCAGATCGTAGATCACACGGTCTACCTGATCGAACATTCCTTCTTTATACTGATGCTTTACGCCCATCTGATATCCGTAAGCTTTTCCGATCGATCCGTCTTCATCTGCCCAGCTGTCCCAGATATGGCTGTGCAGGTCATTGATATTATTTGATTTCTGCTGCCAGATCCAGAGAAGTTCATCCGTACAGCTTTTAATCGCGGTTCTTCGAAGTGTCAATGCCGGAAATTCTTTCGACAGATCATAACGGTTCACGACTCCGAATTTTTTGATCGTATACGCTGGTGTCCCGTCTTCCCATACCGGTCTTACCTTTTCTCCTCTGGTATCGGTACCGTTATCGATGATGTCACGGCACATGTTGATAAACACTTTATCTGCATAACTCATTTTTACATCTCCTGTCTCTCTGCTTTTCGTTCTGTCTACGGATCACTGATATTATAAAGGACCCGGTCCAGCATCTTTTCCAATGCTGTAATTTCTTTTTTACTCATTCCGATCGTAAGCCGCCGGTCGATCTTCTTCCGGTAGTTATCCATTTTTTTCTGGATATCGTACGCTTTTTCTGTCGGGTATATGTTCTTGCATCTTTTATCCTGATTACTTGGAACCGCCAGAATGAACCCCTTTTCATCCAGCCTTTTTAAGATTCCTGTCACCGTCGGATTCTTAAGACTTAGTGCTTTCTCAATGTCTTTCTGATTCACAAATTCTTTGCTGCTGCCAAGAAGGTAATCCAGCACCGCACACTGTGACGATGTGATCCCAATCCCGCGGAGCAGACTGTTGAATTCTTTCTCGTAAATATTATTAATCTGTTTGAACATAAATCCAACGGACAATCGTTCTTTCATCCTTTGTCTTCTCCCATTTCTTGTAAATACCCGGACTGATTCAATTTATTTTATCATATTCTAGCATGCTATGCAATCTTATCCATCGCACGAAGTTCTTTTACTGCAAATCCGATTGCAACAATACCTGCCGCCGCATCTGCGATCGGTCCTGCATACATCACACCGTCAATTCCCATAAAGAGTGGGAAGATCAGGATCAGTGGAAGCAGGAAGATCACCTGTCTTGTAAGTGATACCACAATACCCAGTTTCGCCTTACCGATCGATGTAAAGAATCCGGAGGACATCGGCTGGATTCCGTTCACAAATGTCATGAACATAAAGATCCGGAAGTATCTTGCCGCAAACTCATAATATTCTTTGCTTCCCGTACCAAAGATACTCACAAGCTGTGTCGGGAAGAACTGAAAACACAGGAAGAATACGATACCAACCGTCATTGCGATCCGGAACGCTTTCCAGTACGTACGTTTTACCCTGTCATAGGATCCTGCGCCATAATTGTATCCCCAGATTGGCTGGCATCCCTGTGAGATCCCGATTGCAATCGCCATGAACACCATATTTACCTTGGAGATGACTCCCACACACGCCAGTGGAATATCCGTTCCATATACGGAAGCCGCACCGTAATGACGCAGTGTATTATTCATTGTAATCTGTACCACCGCCATCGCAATCTGATTGATACACGAAGCCATACCCAGCGACAGGATCATCTTCAGGAATTGTCCTCTCGGCCAGAACATCTCTTTCTTCAGTTCCATTTTACGGAATCGTCCGAAATATACGATTACCATAATCCCGGATACGATCTGTCCGATCACCGTCGCCCATGCAGCACCTTTGATTCCCCAGTGGAATCCGAAGATAAATAATGGATCCAGAATCGTATTGATAATCGCTCCTGTCAGCATACAGGTCATAGAATACGTCGGGCTTCTGTCTGCACGGATCAGATGGTTGCCTCCGGTCGTCAATATCAGAAATGGAATTCCGAATGCCGTGATTCCTGTATAATCCTGTGCATAAGGCAAGATCTTCGCCGTCACTCCGAACAGATGCAGAAGCGGATTTAAGAATACCAGTACCACTGCCGCAATGATCACTCCGCAGATCACCAGCATGGAAAGTCCGGTTCCCGCAACTCTGCTTGCTTTCTCATGATCCCCCGCTCCGGAGCACAGATTAAAATTCGATGCGCTCCCGATTCCAAGCAAAAGCGCCGTTGCCGTACAGATGATCGACACCGGAAATGCAATATTTGTCGCCGCATTTCCAAGAAGGCCGACGCCCTGTCCGATAAAAATCTGGTCTACAATATTATATAATGAACTTACCAGCATACTGATGATCGCCGGAATTGCAAATTTGGCAATCAGTTTTCCTTCTTTTTCTGTCGCCAGAGGATTCACTTTTTTCTGTTCTTCCATCTTATCTTCACTCCTTATCTATATTGTTATCTGATTATTCTTTTTTACCGGCAGTTTTTCAATTGTCTGCCGGCGTTTATAAAGGACGGAGCTTATTACGGTCTCCGTCCTCTGAAACTATTCTGCTATTTATAATTTTGTAATTATACTTTTATATTCGTAACTCTATATTCGTGACTGTATATTTCTGATCTAATATTCACGGATCACGGTTCCGATCTCCCGTGTTGTGTCCATATCCACCAGATGCTCCAGTGCATCTTCCAGATGCTTTTCTTTTACCGCTTCTGTCACAATAACCAGTTCTGCCGCATCATCAGCCTTCGTCTTCTGGATGACTCTGGCGATACTTACTTTGTGTACACCGAATACACTTGCAATAGCTGCGAGTACGCCCGGCTTGTTATCTACCAGCATACGGATATAGAACTTGTTTTTTACTTCTTTGAAGTTCTTTATCGGTGTCTCACGATAACAGGTGCAGCTGATTCTTCCTGTGCAGTGATACTGGATATCACGGATCACATCAATCACATCACCCATGATCGCACTGGCTGTCGGAAGTTCTCCCGCTCCACGTCCATAGAACATGGTATCATCTGCCGCATCGGAATGTACGAATACTGCATTAAAGGAATCTCTGACAGATGCAAGCGGATGCTCCTTCGGGATCATCATCGGATGTACTGCAACTTCTATACCGCCTTCTGTATTATGTGCAACACCAAGCAATTTGATCACATCACCGAATTCTTCTGCATACTCTACGTCTTTTGCCGTAATCTTCGTGATCCCTTCTGTATATACATCATCAAATGTCACTCTGGAATAGAATGCGATCGATGCCATGATCGCCACTTTACGTCCGGCATCCAGTCCTTCGATATCAGCTGTCGGGTCTGCCTCAGCATAGCCAAGCTCGGTAGCAAGTGCCAGTGCATCGTCAAAATCCATGCCTTCTTCGATCATCCTGGTCAGGATAAAGTTCGTTGTACCATTGACAATACCGATGACTTCCTGGATCTCATTTGCCGCCAGGCACTGTTTCAGTGGACGGATGATCGGGATTGCTCCTGCTACGGCTGCTTCAAATAAGAAGTCTACTCCTCTTTCTTCTGCTGCTTCCAGAAGTTCATGTCCATGTGTTGCCACCAGGTCCTTATTTGCAGTTACAACATTCTTTCCTGCATGCAGGGCTTCCAGAATCATAGTTCTTGCAGGCTCGATACCGCCCATCACCTCGATCACGATCTCGATTTCATCATCATTAATGATATCTTCCCACTTATCTGTTAAAAGAGACTGGTCTACGCCTTCTCTCTTCTTATTCATGTTATGTACCAGTATCTTCTGAATCTTAAGACCTGCCCCGGCTTTCATTGCCATCTCATCTTTCTGGTGTTCTACAAGCTTATATACACCGCTGCCAACCGTCCCAAGTCCCAGAAGACCTGCTTTTACTACTCTTTCCTGATTCATCTTCTCACATCCTCGTTTTTTTGTTCACTCTCTTTTCGCTTTTGCAACTACAGACATGCTATTTTTCTGCAGTTTTTATACAAACTTTAGTATAGCACAGTGCCACATACGATTTCAATCGGATTCTTTCTGTGATCGTAAATTAATACAACAAAAAGACATTGCAAACAGTCTTTTCAGAGCGACAGACGGGACTCGAACCCGCGACCTCCACCTTGGCAAGGTGGCGTACTACCAACTGTACTACTATCGCATAACAACTACTTGCAACGTCTTTTCAGAGCGACAGACGGGACTCGAACCCGCGACCTCCACCTTGGCAAGGTGGCGTACTACCAACTGTACTACTATCGCACATCAAGTATATTTTATGTTTTCGTGTTCATCAGAACGATATTTAGTATATCGCAACTTTCTCATTATGTCAATATCTTTTTCAAGTTTTTTGAATTTTTCTTTCTATCTGAAAATTCAAATAATTTAATAAATGCCAGGAATAATCTTTATCTGACTGTTCCCGGCATTTTATTCTTTACTTACTCAGCGTCGTCTTTCTTCTCTTCCTTTGCCACTACTGCAATTCCGAGTTCCTCCAGCTGTTTTGCATCTACATGTCCCGGTGCTTCTGTCATCAGGTCAGATGCATCTTTTACCTTCGGGAATGCGATCACGTCACGGATGCTGTCCTGTTTTGCCATCAGCATAACCAGACGGTCCAGACCGTAAGCCAATCCTGCGTGCGGCGGTACTCCGTATTTGAATGCTGTCAGAAGGAATCCGAACTGCTCCTGAGCCTGTTCTTCCGTAAATCCAAGTACTTTGAACATCTTGCTCTGAATATCCTGATCGAAGATTCTAACACTTCCGCCACCGATTTCATTACCATTTAATACGATATCGTATGCTTTCGCACGCACTCTTCCCGGATCACTGTCGATATACTGAAGATCTTCTTCCATCGGCATCGTAAACGGATGATGCATTGCCGTGAAGCGGTTCTGTTCTTCACTCCACTCAAGAAGCGGGAACTCTGTTACCCACAGGAATTTGTATTCGTTTTTATCAAGGAGTTCCATCTGGCGGGCAAGTTCCAGACGAAGTGCTCCAAGTGTATCCCATACAACTTTATTCTTATCTGCCGCGAATAATAACAGGTCACCGTTCTCTCCGCCCATTGCCTCGATCAGCGCTTTCATCTCGTCCTCTGTCATAAATTTGGCAAATGAGGATTTTACAGTTCCGTCTTCATGGATTGCAATATAGGCAAGTCCTTTTGCGCCGTAATCTTTCGCAAAATCAACCAGCTTGTCGATCTTCTTGCGGGCCATTCCACCCTGTCCTTTGGCGTTGATACCGCGAACAGTTCCACCATTTTCAATTGCATTTTTGAATACAACGAACTCGCAGTCTTTTACAACATCTGTAACATTCGTCAGTTCCATACCGAAACGGATATCCGGCTTGTCAGAACCAAAGCGATCCATTGCCTCCTGCCATGTCATTCTCTGGATCGGAAGGGATACTTCTACCCCCAGTACTTCTTTGAATAATTTTGCAAGCAGTCTTTCATTTACCTCGATGACATCATCAACATCTACAAAAGATAACTCCATATCAATCTGTGTGAATTCCGGCTGACGGTCTGCACGTAAGTCTTCGTCACGGAAACATTTTGCAATCTGAAAATATCTGTCATATCCGGAGCACATCAGTAACTGTTTGAATAACTGCGGCGACTGCGGCAGTGCATAGAACTGTCCCTGTTGGATACGGCTCGGTACCAGGTAATCTCTTGCTCCTTCCGGTGTACTCTTGATCAGGACCGGTGTCTCAATCTCCAGAAATCCTTCTTCTGCAAGGAACTGACGTGTCAGAGTTGCAACTTTACTTCTCATCATCAGATTGCGCTGCAGATCCGGTCTCCTGAGGTCCAGATATCTGTATTTCAGACGTACTTCTTCTTTTGTCTTGGAATTTTCTTCAATGTGGAACGGAGGTGTCTCTGACTCGGAAAGAATACGGAGTTCTTCCGGAAGTACCTCAATTTCACCTGTTGCAAGATGATCATTCACTGCACCAGAACGCTTTGCAACCGTTCCCACGATTGCTACTACATATTCTGCACGAAGCTTTGCTGCTTTTTCGATCAGCGCTGCTTCTGATTTTCCTTCTTCGAATACCACCTGAATGATACCGGAGCGATCTCTGACATCTACAAATACCAGACCTCCTTTGTTGCGGTTCTTCTGTACCCATCCCATGATGGTAACTTTTTCTCCTACATTGGCTGCAGATAATTCTGCACATCTATGGGTTCTTTTCAACCCTTTCATTGATTCTGCCATGTTCTTTTTCTCCTTTTTCGGCGTCTTTACGCCGTGATTTATTGCTCTCTAAAACATATTATAAGTTCTCTACGGAATCTGCATAGCAATCTACGATTTCTATATAACCATCTTCTGCCAGCTGTTCTTTCTGGAATTTCTTATTCTTTTTCATGTTGACGATCAGAACCTGTTTTCCTGCCTGACGGTCTGTCTTTGCAAGTGACATTACTTTTAAAAGACCTTCTTTTGTCATCTTCTTTTCTAACAGATATGCTTTCTTCTCTTTTACAGTCGGAACTTCATATCCATTTTCCAGGAGCAGCATAACAATTCTCTCGAATCCGATGGAGAATCCACATGCAGGTGTATCCTGTCCGGTAAATTTACCGATCATCTTATCATAACGTCCGCCTCCGGCTACTGATCCGCCGAAGTCATCCATTGTTACTTCAAAGATCGTTCCTGTGTAGTAAGACTGTCCTCTTACAAGTGTCGGGTCAAATTTGATATTAAATTCGCATTCCTTTGCAGTCTCAACGCTGGAAATGATCATTTCCATACTGTCTGCTGTCTCTCCACTTAAGCAGTCTCCTAATTTTTCTTTCAGAAAACGGATACCTGTCACATCCGGTGCAACATCCTGAAACAGCTGAAGATAAGTCTCTACATTTTCCTTTGCATATCCCATTTCTTCCAGTTCTTTTGCAACGCCTTCTGCCCCGATCTTGTCCATCTTATCCAGGATAATGAAGACTTCATCATAGTCTTCCTCACGGAAGCCACTATATGCAGCCATTGCCTTCAGTATGTTACGGTCATTGATACATACCGTAAAGTTCTGGAAGCTTAACTTTCCAAGCATAGCTGTGGTTGCAAGAATCAGCTCAATCTCTGCAAGATTTCCCGGTTCACCCAGAATATCAATATCGCACTGCATGAACTGTCTGAAACGTCCTTTCTGCGGACGGTCTGCTCTCCATACATTCCCGATCTGCAATGCTTTGAACGGTGCCGGAAGCTCATTCGAATGGTTCGCATAATATCTGGCAAGCGGTACGGTAAGGTCGTAACGCAGACCTCCATCCACCAGATCATTCTCTTCTTTTGCTGTATCGATCTTCAGTTTTTCACCTCTTTTTAAAATCTTGAAGATCAGTTTCTCGTTGTCTCCTCCCTGCTTGCTGCACAGGTTCTCGATATGTTCCACACACGGTGTCTCGATGGAACAGAATCCGTATGTCTTATACGTCTCTTTAATAAGTCCGATCAGGTAATCACGGATCTCCATCTCACGTGGGAGCATGTCTTTCATACCGGTAACCGGTTTTTTCTTTAATGCCATAACCATTCTCCTTTGCGTTCTATCATTTCGTCGATCCTGTCGATATAGGCATCTACTGCCTTGACATTCTCCTGACGGATCAGACGTGTCATTTTCTTCTTTTTACTGCCCGGCATAGGAATCGGATTCTTTAATACGATTTTTGTCGATGCACCTGCGCCTGCGGCAATAATAGATTGTTTTTCTTCCATAATAAGTATATTGTATATTCCGGCTTTGTCAACCTTTGCATAACCAACATTTTCAAAATTCCCTGCAATATTCTTCTGTCTGTACAGATAATACGGGAAAAGTTCCATCTCTTCTGCTGTTTTTGCTGCTTTTTCGATCATGCCGGAAAGGATGTCATGTGTCTCCTTCACATCCCGGTGTAAATCTCTCATTTCCATTCTGGCCGCTCTCTTGATTGCCAGTGAATGCACCGTCAGACTGTCCGGCTTCATCTGAGCGATCTGAGCCAGTGTATCTTCCATATCAGAAATATCTTCCCCCGGAAGTCCTGCGATAATATCCATATTGATATTATCGAATCCGGTCTCTCTGGCCAATGCATAGGCCTCTTTTATCTCTTCTACGGTATGCTTTCTTCCGATCGCATCCAGTGTCTTCTGCTGCATGCTCTGCGGATTGATGGAAATCCTGGTAATGCCGTGGCTCTTTATGACCTTTAATTTTTCTTCTGTTATGCTGTCTGGTCTTCCTGCTTCTACAGTATACTCCAACAGATGTTCTCTCGAAAATTTCTCATCAATCCATCCCATCAGTCGTTCCAGCTGCTCTGCCGTCAGAGTAGTCGGTGTACCTCCGCCGATGTAGATTGTATTCAGCTTTTTATTTTTTGAACGCTCTGCGATAAATTCCAACTCTTTACAAAGTGTATCTACATATACATCTACTTTTTCTTTCCAGCGATCCAGCGGTCCGGAACTGAAAGAACAATAAGAACAGACCGACGGACAGAACGGGATTCCTACATACAAGCTGTACCCTTCTTCATAATCCAGTTCTTCCAGAATCTTCCGCTCCCTCTCGGCAATCTCCCATGCAAGCACTGCCTTTTCTTTTCTTACTCTTGCGCTTTCCCATGCCCATCTGATATAATCTTCTTTTTTCCAGCCGGCTTCCAGCTTCTGCATAGCAAGCTTGGTCGGACGTACGCCTGTAAGCACTCCCCATGCAAGTGGTTCTCCGGTGATCTTCTCCAGTTGGTCATACAGATTCAGGTCTGTCTGCCGTTTTTTCTCCGTTTGCAGATTCTCCGTTTCTGCAAAAATTTCCTGACCATCCGGTAATTGTACCGTTACATAATTAGAGGCTTCTTCATCCGTCTTGCAGGATACTTCCTGCGACGGATAAAAAGCCTTTAATATATGATACGCATTATAAGTATAAGACTCGCTTTTACATATAATCTGAATCATTTTAATTCTCCATTCTGTTTTTTATCACTGTCTTTTGCCAACATTCATTATATAAATGGATTATGGAGTTTTTCATAACCGATCGTCGTTTCTTCCATATGCCCCGGATATACATGTGTCTCTTCCGGCAATACCAACAGTTTCTCCTTTACAGAACGAACCAATGCCGATGCACTTCCGCCCGGGAAGTCTGAACGGCCAACCGATGTCTGGAATAATGTATCACCGCTAAAGAGAACGCCTTCCTGTTCCATATAATAACAGCATCCACCCGGTGTATGTCCCGGTGTATGGATCACACGGAACTGAAAACCTGCAATTTCCAGCTGTTGCCCATCACTGACCGGAACCGCCTCCTCAAACCGGTATCCTCCACGCACATATGTAGAAGACAGATTACTTTCACCGTCCGTCATCATCGGAAGGTCTGCTTCTTCTACATATACCGGAACTTTTACGTCTTCCATCACATCAGAAAGTCCCATAATATGATCAAAATGTGCATGTGTCAAAAGCACCGCTTTCAGTTTCAGTCCCTGCTCCTTTACCGCATTCTTTACCTTCGCCGGATAAGCTCCCGGATCAACCATGACCGACTCTTTTGTCTCTTCGTTAATCACCAGATAACAATTCGTACCAATCATTCCAACCACGTATTTTTTTATCTTCATACTTTTATCCTGTTGCCCTTTCTATATCAATGATTCCGGAAAGCTGCTGCAATTTCTTCACGATACGCTCCAGTTCTTCACGGCCGTGAACGATGAATCCCATCTCAATTGTTGCTGTTCCTTTCTTGCTGGTACGGACATTCATAGATTTGACATCCACATTTTCTTCTGTGAAAATTCTGGAAATCTCCATCAGAAGCCCCTGCTGGTCATTGGCATACATCTTGATCTCGGCAAGATACTGACCTCCTGATTTTTCTGTCACTTCCGTCTCCCACTCTGCCGGAATCAGTCTTGCGCGTTCCGCTTCGGACAGATGTATCATATTGATACAGTCTGTACGGTGAATGGACAGACCTCTTCCACGGGTAACGAATCCGATAATCTCATCTCCCGGTACCGGATTACAGCATCTGGAAAAACGGACCGCCATATCATCAATTCCCTTGACTACAATACCGCTCTTGGACTTGGCAATATGCACCTTATTTTTTGCAGCCTCAGCCACTCTCTCCAGAACAACTTCATCCGTAATTGCCTGTCTGTGATCTTTTCCATACTCTTCTGCAAGCCGGTTTACTACCTGTCCTTCTTTTAATCCTCCGTGACCGATTGCCGCCAGCACAGATTCCCAGTCTTTGAATCCATATTTTTTCTGCACGATCTCCTGGTACTTCGGCTGAATAATATTTGTAAGATTGATACTCTTTGCCTTGCAGTATGTAGCAATCATATCCTTTCCACGGATGATATTACTTTCTTTGAATTCTTTTTTAAACCACTGGTTGATCTTGTTCTTTGCCTGTGTACTTTTCACAATATTCAGCCAGTCCCTGCTTGGCCCCTTGGAATTCTGTGAAGTCAGGATCTCAATTCGATCCCCGTTCTGAATTTTATAATCGATATTGACCAGTTTTCCGTTCACTCTGGCTCCAACCATCTTATTTCCAACTGCACTATGGATCGCATAAGCAAAGTCGATCGGCGTCGAACCATTCGGAAGGTTCTTGACATCTCCCTGCGGTGTAAAGCAATACACATCTTCTGCAAACAGATCAAGGTCACCTTTGATCAGATTCAGGAATTCCCGGTTATCCGACATGTCTCTCTGCCACTCCAGGATCTGGCGCAGCCAGCTTAACTTCTCTTCTTCCTGTGCTTCAACACTCTTCTTACCGTCATTCGACTCTTTATATTTCCAATGCGCCGCAATACCATATTCCGCTGTCTTATGCATCTCTTCTGTACGGATCTGGATCTCGAACGGCTGTCCGACCGAACTCATCAGCGTTGTATGCAGTGACTGGTACATATTCGGTTTTGGCATTGCAATATAATCTTTAAATCGTCCCGGGATCGGCGTATACATCTCATGGATCACACCGAGTGCCGCATAGCAGTCCTTTACAGATTCTACGATAATACGGACTGCGAACAGATCATAGATCTGATCTACCGTCTTATCCTGATTGACCATCTTTTTATAAATGCTGAAGAAATGTTTGACACGCCCGTTGACTTCTGCTCTGATGCCCGCATTCTTCATATGTGTCGACACTTCATCTACAATCTGCTCTACAAATTCTTCCCGCTCAGTCTTTCTGGCATTGATCTGATTCACCAGATCATAGAACACTTCCGGCTGTGAATACTTAAGTGCCAGATCATCCAGTTCTGTCTTGATCTTGGAAATTCCAAGACGCTGTGCGATCGGTGCATAAATGTCCATCGTCTCTTTTGCTTTTTCTTTCTGTTTTGCCGGTGTCATAAACTGCAGTGTACGCATATTATGCAGACGGTCTGCCAGTTTGATAATGATAACCCGGATGTCCTTTGCCATTGCCAGGAACATCTTTCTTAAATTTTCTGCCTGTACCTCCAGTTTATCCGAAGAATAAGAAAGTCTTCCCAGCTTGGTAACTCCATCTACCAGAAGTGCTACTTCTGCTCCGAATTCCTTTCGGATATCTTCTTCCGTAAACTTTGTATCTTCAACCACATCGTGCAGCATTCCTGCAGCAATCGTCTCTTTATCCATCTCAAGATCTGCCAGAATGATCGCTACCCATAACGGATGGATGATATATGGCTCTCCGGATTTTCTGCGCTGATCTCCATGTGCTTCAACTGCCAGCTTATAAGCTTTCTCGATCAGGGAAACATCTGTGGACGGATGATACTTTCGGATACGGGCAATCAATATGTCATACAACCGGTCCGGATCTTCATAATCTTCCTGCGATTTCACCGCATGTCCGTCTATGACCGCAAGTCCTTTTGTATGGTCTTTCGTCAGGGCTTCCGGTGCAATCCGGTTGTCCAGTGATTCATATGTTGTCTTGTCTGACATATCAACGCCTCCTTCCCTTGATGCTTCTCCTATTTACCCGGATATGTGATCACGGCATCCACATCATATCCTTCTAATCGATCTCTTCCATTTAATCCCGCAAGTTCCATAAGAAATACTGTCTTTACCACTTTTCCGCCAAGTCCTTCGATCAGTTTTACCATTGCCTCATTCGTTCCGCCTGTTGCGATCAGATCGTCAATGATAACCACTCTTTGTCCCGGTTTGATCGCATCTTTATGCATCTCGATCGTAGCAGTACCATATTCCAGTTCATATTCAACAGAAACAGTCTCGCAAGGGAGCTTTCCTTTTTTTCTGATCGGGATAAATGGCTTATGCAGGTTATACGCAATTGGAACTCCAAAAATAAATCCTCTGGATTCCGGTCCTACAACCACATCAAATTCTACGTCTTTTAATTTTTCCTGCATCAGATCTATTGCCAGATGTAACCCCTCTGCATCCTGAAGAATGCTTGTTACATCTCTGAATATAATTCCCGGTTCCGGAAAATCCGGAATGCTTCTTACATACTCTTCTATCGCTTTCATGATACTCTCTCCATTTCTGTCTAAAATACAACTTTAAGTATAGCATTACTTTTTCTAATTTTCAATCTATGGTTTAACGGTAATGCGTCACAACAATCTGTGGTGTCTTTTCCCCCATATATTCATTAATATCCGGATAATATGTCATCGAGATCCGGATCTGTCTGCCACGACCTTTTAAGAGTGCCTCCACTTCTGTCTTTCCATACTGTTCTTCCAGTTTTCCCAGGAAATCATCTGCATGATGGAACAGCATTGCTTCGATCCTGCATCCATTCACATCCTGCACCTGTAATTTCAGTACATTTCTATTCTTTCCAAGAATTCTTGCACCAAGTAATGTGACATCGCGTGCTGCAAATACCGGTTTTGTATTTCCTTTTCCAAATGGTTCCAGAAGTTCCAGTTCTTTCACCAATGCTTCCGTCACACATCCGAACGGCATCTCCATATCGATAGTTACTTTTTCTTTCATCTCTTCTTCGGTCAGCGTACAGTTTTTATTCAACATCTCACGAAATTTCCCGACATTCTCTTTCGGAAGTGACAATCCGGCTGCCAGCCGGTGTCCGCCAAACTTCGTCAGCAATTCTTTGCATTTATTCAGTTCTTCATACATGTGGTATCCGTCGATCGACCTGCCGGATCCTTTCACTCCTTCTTCTGCATCCGTCAGTACAAACACCGGTTTATAATAGTTCTCTCTTATCCTTCCGGCGACGATACCTGCCAGACTTTCATGACAATCCGGAAGATAAACGACCAACACCTTGTCCTTGGAAATGGTTGTTGTCTCCACCTGCTCTTCTGCCTGTTTTACAGCCTCTTCCGTCATATCCTTCCTGCTGTCATTCAACGCTTTCAAGTCTCCTGCAAGGATATCTGCCTCCTTCTGCGTTCCTGCTCTCAGTAATTCCAGCGCACGTTTTGCTGTATCCAATCTTCCGCTGGCATTGATACATGGCCCGAGTACAAAACCGATATGATAGGAATTCAGGCTGTTCTTGTCAATCCCTGTACACTCGATCAAAGCTTTCAATCCCGGATTCTTTGTGCGTCTCAGCATCTGAAGACCTTCTTTGACAAAAATACGGTTCTCATCTTCCAGATCCATCACATCTCCGATCGTAGCGATCGCAACATTTTCGATCAGATCATCCAGATCCGCCGAATCCTTTCCCATACTCTCCCACAATGCCTCCATCAGCTTGTATGCAACCGCAGCACCGCAGAGTCCTTTAAATGGATAGAGACAATCCGGCTGCTTAGGATCCATAACCGCATCTGCCGGCGGAATTCTGTATCGTTTTTCTCCATCCTGTTCATCAAACGGGACCTCATGGTGATCTGTTACGATCACTGTCATCCCCATTTCTTTTCCATACGCGATTTCATCTGCTGCCACGATCCCATTATCACAGGTAATGAGCGTATCTACACCGGCTTCATAAGCTCTTTCGACCAGATGCCTGTTCAGTCCATATCCGTCACTGATACGGTCTGGTATATCACTGTCCACATCCGCACCGAGACGTTCCAGTCCTTCCAGCAGAATGTAAGTTGCATTCACTCCGTCTATATCATAATCTCCGATCACCCGGATTTTCTTATCTTCCAGGATCTTCTCTTTCAGAATATCGATTGCTTTATCCATATCTTTCATCAGCATTCCATCATACAGATCACTGATTGTTCCATTCAGATAGCGGTCAACCGCTTCTTCCCCGATCACATCCCTGTTCCGGATCAGACATGCCAGCCGCGGGCTGATCTGGTATTTTTTCCCTATTGCCTCAAAATCTGCGCCTTTCCGCAGCAGAACCCATCGTTCCATTGTTGTCGCTCCTTTGTCTCTTCAGTCTAAGTACAATTACTTTTTAATTTTAAAAAAGCAGTTATACCCTGTCAACAGGCACAACTGCTTTTCAAATCATTTTCTGATTTATTTTTTCTTTTTGTTTGTTGCTTTTTTAGAGACTTTTGTTTTCATAACATACCACAGGGCTCCTGTGATACATACGGAAGAATATCCTCCGCAGATGATACCTGCCATAAGCGGTGCTGCAAATTCACGAATAGAACTTACACCCATAATAAACAGAACAAATACCATGATAAATGTCGTCAACGATGTATAAATACTTCTTGTCAACGTCTGTGTTATACACTTATTTACCACTTCAGCCAGATCATCGTTTCTCTTCATCAGTGGAAGTTCCTCACGGATTCTGTCAAAGATTACAATCGTTGCATTGATGGAATAACCGACAATCGTCAGCATACATGCAATAAATGTTGTTCCCACTGAGATTCTGGATGCCGCATAGAATGCAAGTACCACCAGAACGTCATGTAACAGTGCCGCAACCGCACTTGTAGCAAAACGTACATCTTTGAAACGGAACCAGATGTAAAGTAGCATAAAGATTGTTGCCACGATCACGGCAATTACTGCATCACGACGCATCTCACCACTGATCGTAGAACTTATATTTTCAGCTGTGATATCGGATTCTTTCACTCCGAATGTAGTTTTCAGTGCTTTGTTGACCTGCTCACGTTTCGCAAGACTTAATGTCTTTGTTTTAATAATGACCTGTTTGGTTCCGGACACTTTCTGTGTCTGAATGTTGTGGTCTCCGGTAATCTTTTCTACTACAGGAACAATCTCTTCATCGATCTCATCGATAGAATAATCTTTGTCAAATTTCACATTCATAGAAGTTCCGCCCTGGAAATCCAGACTGTATGCCAGTGCTCCATTTCCCTTTGCCGAATTGACTCCCATGATCACAAATCCTGCAAGGATCAGTGCAATGGAAACGCTGAAGAATATCTTCTTCTTTCCGAGGAAATTCACTGGCTTTCTTTCTTTCATCTGATGATAATACAGACTCTCTTTGCGGATTCCGATTCCATAGAATGCATATACTATCATACGCGTGATCACCAGTGCGGTAAACATGGATACCACAATACCGATTGCCAGTGTCTGTGCGAATCCTTTTACTGTTCCGGAACCTTTGAACCACAGAACCGCTGCTGCAATCAGGGTTGTTACGTTACCGTCAACGATAGCTGACATTGCTTTCTGGAATCCTGCCTTGAGTGATGACTTCACAGTTTTCCCTTTCGCCATCTCTTCACGCACACGGGCAAAGATGATAACATTCGCATCCACCGCCATACCGATACTTAAAATGATACCCGCAATCCCCGGAAGGGTTAAGGTTACATCAAATGCATTCAGGATCACCAATACAATCTCTGTATAGATCAACAGTGCAAGACTGGATGCCAGTCCCGGAAGCCTGTATACCAGAATCATAAACAGGAATACAAGGATCAGACCGATCACTCCCGCCTTCAGGCTTGTGCTAAGTGCCTGTTCTCCAAGTTGTGCCCCTACTACATTCGAACGGAGTTCTTCCAGTTCCAGTTTCAGTCCGCCGATACGAATCGTTGATGCCAGATTGTCGGCTTCTTCGTATGTAAAGTCTCCCGTAATATAAGCCTGTCCGCCTGTGATCGCAGACCGGACAACCGGACTGGAGATGGTCTCACCGTCATAAATGATCGCAATCTGTTTTCCGATATTGTTCTGTGTTGCTGTAGCAAATTTCTTTGTTCCTGATTTTGTCAGGTTCAATTCTACGGAGTATTCTTTATTCCCCATATCATCCTGACCGCTCTTTGCAGATGCGCTCTTTACATCGGTTCCTGTAAGGACCGTCTCTCCATCTGCTGTCTGGAAAGAAAGGGAACCTGGTTTTCCAAGTTCATCCAGAATCTTATTGGCATCTGTAACACCGGGAATCTCGATATTGATTCGGTCGTCTCCCTCCTGGTATACACTTGCTTCTGTACTGTACTGCTCTACTCGCTTTTGCAGCTTATAGATAGTATCACTCATCTCTTCTTTGGTCGGATTCTTATCTTTTACCTGATAAGTGATGCTGACACCACCGGCTAGATCCAGACCAAGTTTGATATTCTTCATCGCACCGGTCTTAGATTTTCCAATTCCTGTGATAACAGTAAAGCCAAGACCGACGATGAGGATTACAGTCAGAAGCAGACTCAGTATGCTTTTTGACTTTTTCATCGTTCTCCTACACATCCTCTCGAATTATTTATTCTTCTGCAAGTGCAGCCTTCATCATGATCGCACACTCTACACGCTTTCTTTGCATCTCACAGCCGATCTCATAGGTATCATGGATCGTACCATGGAAATTGTAAGAGTTTGCCATACATCCACCACTGCAATAGAATTTTGCAAAACAGTTTCTGCATTTATCTTTCGAATACACATTACAGCTTCTGAAATCGTCCGCAATCTCCGGCTTCACGATTCCATCGTCCACATTCCCCATCAGAAAGTCATCCTGTCCGACGAACTGATGGCATGGATAGAGGTCGCCCCATGGTGTAACAGCCAGATATTCTGTTCCGGAACCGCATCCGGATAAACGTTTTGCCACACACGGACCACCATTTAAATCTATCATAAAATGGAAGAAATTGAAGCCTTTTCCCTCTTTCTCGCGTTCGATCATCATCTTCGCAAGTTTGTCATATTCCTCCATGATCTTAGGAAGATCTTCCTCCCTGATTGCATACGGATCGCTTTCATCTCCAACGACCGGCTCGATCGACATCTGTTTGAATCCAAGATCTGCAAAATGCATAATATCATTGGAAAAGTCCAGATTGTTTCTTGTAAATGTTCCACGGATATAATATTTTTCCTGATTTCTGCTTTCTGCAAGTTTCTGGAATTTCGGAACGATCAGATCATAGCTTCCCGTTCCGTTACGGAATGGACGCATCTGGTCATTGATTTCCTTTCTTCCATCCAGACTTAATACAACATTATCCATCTCTTTATTTACAAATTCCTGGATCTCATCATTTAAAAGAACACCATTGGTCGTAATGGTAAAACGGAAATGCTTGTTGTGGATCTTCTCCTGTTCTCTTCCGTAAGCCACCAGATCTTTTACAACCTGCCAGTTCATCAGAGGCTCGCCTCCGAAGAAGTCAACTTCCAGATTGCGGCGGTTTCCGGAATTTGCGATCAGAAAATCAAGTGCCTTCTTCCCCACCTCAAAACTCATAAGTGCACGTCTTCCGTGGTACTCTCCCTCTTCTGCGAAGCAATATTTACAGGCAAGGTTACAGTCATGTGCAATGTGCAGGCACAATGCTTTTACGACCGTTTTCCTCTTCTTCACCTCTTCAATCATGCATTCGTATGTATCTTTTACAAATAACTGTCCGCCTTCTGTCAGCTCGATCACGTCTGACAATGCATCTTCGATGTCTGACGCTTCGTATTTATTTCCCAGCGACTGCAGAAGCCGTTCTTTTACACCTGTTTCTTTTAATGATCCGGCAGTTGGTTCTGTCTCTGATCCGCTCAATTTTGCGATCACATCATAACAGACATCATCTACCACATGTACAGAGCCGCTGTACACATCCATAACGATATTGTATCCATTATTACGGTACTGATGAATCATATCTGGTACCCCTTTCTTGTTTTTCATATTCTATATCGGAAAATTCCTGTTATTTCTCTGATTGTCTTAAATCTCATGTTGTCAAATAATTCCATGAACAGCAAGAAACAGCGACCCTAAAGACCGCTGTCCCGAGTATCCATATGATTTTAAATTATTTGTTCTGTTCGCAAGTCTGATTTCCTACTGTGCAGGATGTCTTACATGCTGACTGGCATGATGTCTGACATTCGCCACATCCACTTTTTTTCAGGTTGCTGTTCATAGGTTTATTCAATGATTTTACATGTTTCATGTTCATGTCCCTCCTTACTATTGCTTAACTTATGTTATTATAACATTTCAATATAGGTTTCGCAATCCTTTTCTTAGGATATCATTCCGCCGGCCATGCCGCCTCCCGCACACAACGCAAATGTCACCAATATCTCTGTACTGCTTCCATGAAATGTGCGGTAGATTCCGACTGTGACAAGCAAAAGTAACGCAAAATACAATATTCCCAGAACAATTCCCCACAGGAACCGCCTGACTTTTGCAAGTTTTCCCACCACAAGTCCGCCGGTAAATGTCGAGATCAGATAGACTGCCGTCACTCCTGCCGTCACCGCGCCTTCATTTAATTCGAATTTATAAAGAGCCAGCGCCAGTATTATCAGAAGAATACCTGTCACTACATATGCCGCAAGAAGAGCTTTCACCATCCACATGATCCATACTTCATTTTGTTCTTTTTTTCTCATCTGCTCCCTCCTCATCTATCACAGATTATGAAGAGAGACTCTCATTTATGCTTCTGTTCTGTCCATAATCGTTCTATTGTTCCATCTGTTTTCCCAGAACCTTCGCTGTATATTCCGCAAGGCAGATTTCTCTTTCTTCAAACAGGTCTTTCTGATCCATGTTCAGCAGGAGTACCGCCCCGATCACATCCCCCGCACACAGGATCGGACTGATCACCTCCTGACTGTAAGGTTCTGTTTTGCTCACCACCGGCACATATCTTTTTTCTCCTGCTTTTGCATTCTGCGTCTTTCTTTCCTTCAGAAACTCTCCGAGTTCCCTTGTTATATCTTCATCCTGCAGCTCTTTCTTCCCGTTTCCTGACGCTGCGACCACCTGATCCATATCACAGATTCCTGCCAGACATCCCAGCATCTGCGCCAGACTTTCTGCATACTGTTTGGCGAATGCCGATAATTCTCCGATCGGAGAATATTTCTTCAGAATAATCTCTCCTTCCTTGTCCGTGAATATCTCCAGTGGGTCGCCTTCCCTGATCCTCAGTGTTCTTCTGATTTCTTTTGGAACGACTACACGTCCCAGATCATCGATTCTTCTTACGATTCCTGTTGCTTTCATAGCATTTATCTTCCTCCTGTTTTTTCTGTTTTTTTCTGTTTTTTCCATATTTTCTAACATATGGTTAGTATGCTGAGAAAAAGATGGAATTATTCATTCTGATATTAGACTGGATATTTTTTCAATAGTTTTGTATAATAGTTGGAAGAAAATATTAGGAGGAATGAATCATGAGTAAAATTGATGAAGTACGTGCTGATATGGTCAAAGCCATGAAAGCAAAAGACAAAGACACAAAGGAAACTTTATCCATGCTGCTTGCAGCTCTTAAGAATAAAGCAATCGACAAACGTGCGGATCTGACACCGGAAGAAGAGACACAAGTTATCTTAAAAGAGATCAAGCAGACAAAAGAGACACTCGATATGACTCCTGCAGACCGTACAGAGATCATCGAAGAATGCAATAAGCGTCTTGCAGTTCTGGAACAGTATGCTCCTAAGATGATGGATGAAGCAGAGATCAAAGAAGTTGTTGCTTCTGTTCTTGCAGAAATGGGACTGGATGCTCCTACTGCAAAGGATAAAGGAAAGATCATGAAGAACCTGATGCCTAAAGTAAAAGGCAAGGCAGACGGAAAGCTCGTTAACGAGATCGTATCTGCTTTTATGAATTAAGACAGTACCATTATGAATGGGCAGCACCCGGTTGGATGCTGCCCATTCTTCTTATCTCTATTCGTCTTAGTTACCCGAAGCACTGTCTGTGCTTGTTCCGGTTGTACTTGTATCTTTGGCTTTTACGCTCAATTTCGTGAAATCAATCTTATTCCATGTTCCTTTGTGAACAGTGATTTTTTCCTCTTTCTTCCATTTCTTTAATACTTTTTTATAGTATTTATCCTGTTTCTCCGTGAGCAGGGACTGTTTCTTGGTCTCTGTGGCTGCTTCATCATTGAGGCTTGTAACTTTTGCCACATAGCATGCGGTATCGCTTTCAACCACACCCGTAAGCTCACCTTCTCCCAATTTGTCTGCTGCTTTTACAACTTCTTTAGACGGACTTACAGAATCCGAATCAAACGTTGCATCTTTTGCTTCGGTTCCCTGTTCGGTTGCATAGGATGCAAAATCTTCCGCCGTCTTTGCTCCCTCTGCAAATGCCGCAGCTTTTTCCTTTACCTGCTTCTTCTCATCATCGGATACAGTCGTATCTGATGAATCGGACGAATCTGATGATGTAGTATAATCAAACTCCGCATACTGCATATGCTTCTGTACTGCTTCTTCATCTGTTACATTCACATTTGCTTCCGCTACGATTGCCGAACGCATCTTCTGCTCGATCACCATCAATGTCATGACACGTTTTACATTCTCTTCGGAACCAGATACCTTGTCTTTTTTCTTCTGGGAGTTGGCCTTGTCAAATTCTTCAGCCGCATCATTGATTGCTTTTTTATCTGCTTTTGTAAGCTTTACGTCATAATCCTTCATATGCTTTTCCAGAAGTGCCATATTCTTCAGATCATCCAGCAAAGTTTCTTTGATCGATTCTTCATAGGTCTTGCCGTCTGACGCATTTTTCGTCCACATATCATCTCCGCCGAAATAACTCGCAAAGTATGTTTCGTACTGAGCCTGTGTATATCTTGCATAGAAATTTGCAACACCTGCCGTGATCTCTTCATCTCCTGCTTTTACGACCACCGCATCATCCTTCAGCGATCCACATCCGGTAAGTGATGCTGCCATAATCCCTGCCAGCGCTAATATTAATGCTCTTTTTTTCATTTATCCTAACCTGCCTTTATTTGCTTAATGGATCAATTATACCGCTTTTTTCTCCGCCTATCAATCCTTTCAACCCATTTAACACATTTTTCGTAATTTCCAGTGCATCTGTCTGCTTCTCTTTCAGATTTCTTCTCTTCTTCTCATAGATAAAACACGGCTGGGTTCCATCTGCTTTGAATGTCAGTTCCCCACGGAAATCTTCGATCAGCTTCGGAATCCGTTCCGGATGTACCTTCGCTTTTTCATACATGATAAATGTGTAAACCTCTCCCTTTTGTTCGACAGCCGTTACATACAACTGATGTGCCTGTGCTTTCAATGCGGCAACTTCCAGAAGTTTCTCCACCTTCTTCGGAATATCTCCAAACCGGTCTGTCAGTTCTTCTGCCATATCTTCCATTTCTTCCCGGCTCTCAATTGCAGCGATTCGTTTATAGACATCCAGTTTCTGGTATTCATTCGGAATATAAGATGCCGGAATAAATGCATCCACATTCAGATCCATCGTAGTTGTGAAGGTCTCCTCTTCTTCCATCTCACCTTTCAGATGCTTCACCGCTTCGTTCAACATCTTACAGTAAAGGTCATATCCGACCGCCTCCATATGACCATGCTGCTCCGCACCCAGAAGATTTCCCGCTCCACGGATTTCCAGGTCACGCATCGCAATCTTGAATCCTGAGCCAAGGTCCGTGAATTCACGGATAGCAGCCAGCCTCTTTTCTGCCACTTCTCTTAACATCTTATCTCTCCGGTAGAGAAGGAATGCATATGCCATGCGGTTGGAACGTCCGACACGTCCGCGCAGCTGGTAAAGCTGTGAAAGTCCAAGCTGGTCTGCATCATGAATGATCATCGTATTTGCATTTGAGATATCCAGTCCGGTCTCTATGATCGTTGTGGATACCAACACATCGATCTCTCCGTTGATAAAGTCGTACATGATCCTCTCCAGTTCATGCTCCCGCATCTGTCCGTGCGCATAGGCAACCGACAGATCCGGTACCAGCTTCTGCACATGTCCTGCTACCTCATCGATATCTTCCACACGGTTATAGACATAGTATACCTGCCCCTGTCTTGCGCATTCCCGTTCGATTGCTTCACGTACCATCTCGTCATTATATTCCATAACATATGTTTGGATCGGCATACGGTCATTCGGTGCTTCCTCCAATACACTCATATCGCGAATACCGATCAGGCTCATATGAAGTGTTCTCGGGATCGGAGTCGCTGTAAGTGTCAATACATCTATATTTTCCTTCAATTTCTTGATTTTTTCTTTGTGCTGAACACCGAACCGCTGTTCTTCATCGATGATCAGAAGCCCCAGATCTTTGAATTTCAAGTCTTCACTCAGTACCCGATGTGTTCCGATAATGATATCTACCAGTCCCTTTTTCGCATCCTCGATCGTCTTTTTCTGCTGTGCCGGTGTACGGAATCTGCACATCAGGTCAATCCGCACCGGGAACTCTTTCATACGCTGTACGAATGTCCGGTAATGCTGCTGTGCAAGAATCGTTGTCGGAACCAGATAGACTACCTGCTTACTCTCCTGTACAGCTTTGAATGCCGCACGGATTGCAACCTCCGTCTTACCAAATCCAACATCCCCACAGATCAGACGATCCATGATCTTATGACTTTCCATATCTTTTTTTACAGCCTCGATCGCCATCATCTGATCTTCCGTCTCTTCAAACGGAAACATCTCTTCAAATTCTCTCTGCCATACTGTATCTTCTCCATAGACATAACCATCCTGCTCCTGTCTTGCCGCATACAGCTTCACCAGATCTCTTGCAATCTCTTTTACGGCACCGCGCACCCTGGTCTTGGTCCGATTCCACTCCTGGGTTCCCAGTTTATTCAGCTTTGGTTTCTTTGCATCGGCACTGGCGTATTTCTGTATCAGATCCAGCTGTGTTGCCGGAATATAAAGATTTCCGCCCTGTGCATACGAGATTTTCATATAATCTTTTGAAATCTTGTCTACAACAATCTTTTCAATTCCCTGATAGATGCCTACGCCGTGATTCTCATGAACAACATAATCTCCCGGCTTCAGTTCCGAAAAGCTCTGGATCTTGCGTCCTTCATAAGTCTTTCTCTTTTTCTTCTTTTTTCTTTTTCCGAAAATATCTGACTCTGCGATCACAGTGAATTTAAGCATTGGATATTCATACCCTTCCGCAATGTATCCATATGCCGTCATAATTTCTCCCGGCTTTACTTCGCGCTCCAATTCTTCACCGTAATAACTGCTTAGATTATAATCTCTTAAATCTTCCGCCAGCCTCTTTGCACGGGTTCTCGATCCTGACAGCAGGACTACCCTGTATCCGTTTCTTTTCAGCCTCTTAAGATCCTGTGTCAGCATCTCAAAACTGTTATTGTACGGATTCACACTCTTAGCCTGGATTTCATAAGATTCTCTTACTTCCAATCCCCTGCACTTCATCTCTAACGCAAAAAAGCCGATACTGCTGTAAGTATTGATCTTCTTCAGGATATCTGCAACCGGAAATATCTTTGCCTCTTCTTCTTCCAGTTCATACCCGTTCTCCAGACGCTTTTTCTGCGCTTCCATAAACTCTTCTTCAATATTCTGTCCGCGCTCCACAAGACGCACCGGTTCATCCAGAAAAAGAATGGTATCTTCTTTCGAAAAATAATCCAGGAACGATACTCCCTTCTCTTCTCCCTGCGGAAATTCCACCGCCGGATAGATGGTAATTTCTGTCATATTCTCAATGGACCGCTGACTCTCCACGTCAAAAGTCCGGATAGAATCCACCTCATCTCCCCAAAATTCAATCCTTACCGGAAACTCCTCCGTCAGTGGATAGATATCCAGTATTCCTCCCCGCACTGCAAACTGCCCCGGGCCTTCTACCTGTACTTCCCTGTCATACCCTACATCAGAAAGTCTCTCTGCCATCTCGTCCAGTTTAAGGACACTGTCGTTTTGTATCTTCAGTACTTTTTCTTCAATACTCTCTTTTGGTGCGAGGTGATCCATGAACCCGTCCAGACTTGTCACAATCGTCACAGGTGTTCCGGAAAGCACTGCCTGGATTCCTTCCATTCTCTGCTTCACCAGCTCTTTACTACGGATATCTGCTTTATAGAACAGAAAATCCTTTGCCGGATACAGATAAGTATTGTTGTCCAGGAATCGGTATTCTTCATATATCTGTTTTGCTTTTGTCTCACTGGAACAGGCGATGACCTTGTATTTACAGCCATCGCCAATTGCATACATCATATGAGATTTCTGGGAATTCACACATCCGCATACACGGATCATTCCTGCATCTTTTTTCTTATTTTTACAGAGTTCTTCAAACTCTGCAAGTTCTTTTAACGGTCCGATTAAGCCCTGCATCTTTTTATGCCTCCTTAGGCTTTACTTTCCTGTTATACTGGTTCATGGCAGCCTCGATCTCTCCATTTAAGATCATTCCCACCGCATGGTCTGCGCGGTCATATCCATCTTCCATCAATTCACGGTCTTCTTTCGAAAAATGTCCCAGTACATAATCCGCCAGGTCGTATTTCTTTGGCTTCTCCCCAACACCGATCTTGATTCTCGGAAACACATCGGTTCCAAGGTTGGCAATAATATTTTTTATTCCATTATGCCCTCCAGCGCTTCCTTTCTTACGGATTCTCAACTGCCCTACATCCAGACTGATATCATCATAGATTACAAGAAGTTCGTGTTCTTCATCAATCTTATAATAATTGACCAGTTCTCTTAAGCTTTCCCCGCTCAGATTCATATACGTCTGCGGTTTTACCAGAAGCACCTTCTGTCCCCCGATCATTCCTTTGCCGATCAGTGCTCTTCCTTTTCTTCCGTCTACAGAAATATTATATCTGTCTGCCAACATATCTATGACATCAAACCCTACATTGTGTCTGGTTCCTTCATACTGAAGTGTAGGATTTCCAAGTCCTGCAATAATAAACATAATTTTTCACCTTCCATTTCTTTTATCATTCTACAAGAACCTTTTCCATTTGTCACGGAAAAATTAAACGAATAATTCTTCCACATTTTTCATACATTATAGAAAATGAAACAATCTTTGAAACCAATTACCAGGAGGTCTCACTATGAGTTCCAAAACAAAAATTGTTGTACTTCACATGAAAGAAATCATCTATACCGTTATTTTCGCAGTATTGGCCATTATTCTGATCCTGCTTTTGATATTCATGTTCCGCCCGGAACATCGCTCCGCCTCAAAAGATAACCGGATCTATACTCCGGGAATCTACACCTCAGATATCACTCTGAACAATACTGCGCTGGAAGTTGAGGTGACTGTAGATGAATCCCATATCAATTCCATCCGTTTCACCAATCTGAACGAATCTATCACAACCATGTATCCGTTCATCGAACCTGCGATCGAAGATATTGCCGAACAGGTCTACAAAAAACAGTCACTCGACAATATCCAGTATTCATCTGACACTCCTTACACTTCCCAGCTGATTGTCCAGGCCATTGAAACTGCATTGAAAAAAGCCGGAACTACAAAGTAGTTGCGGCTTTTTCTTACATCTGACAGTGGCCTGTGCGATGCCACCCGGCAGGTACTTTCGTCTTTTTGCTTTTATCCTTCAACGATAAGATAACGACCATCCGATAGCGCAAATACTTCTGATGCATCTTCAATCTCTTCGTCAGACATTCCACTGACATCCATTCCTTCCTGATCAAGGAATTCCCTGACTTCTCCGATATTATCTACGATAGAAGCCATACAGTCCTCCAGAAAAGCCTCTGCCTCTTCCAAAGTCTCTGCAACCGGTTCATCAAACAGCTGTCCCTGATTCAAAATAAACGTCTGCAGACATTCTTCATCATACTCGTACATACATCTCAACCTCCCTTATCGTAATATTACACAAACTGCAACAGTTCATCCGGTCTGTCGATCAGATCATCTGCTCCCGCAGTTTCTAACGTTTTTCTGTCCCGGAATCCCCACAACACGCCTATCGTCTTAAGGCCTGCATTCCTTCCGGTTGCCGCATCAACTTCTGAATCTCCGATATACAGGCATTCTTCTTTTGATACGTGCATCTGTTCCATAAGATACCATACTCCGTCCGGCTCCGGTTTTCTTCGGATACCTTCTTTCTGTCCCTGTGCATAATCAAACAATTCTTCTCCAAAGATTGCTTTCACAACTTTTACTGTCTGACGGTCCGGCTTATTGGAAAGGACTGCCAGGTGAATTCCTTTATCTTTCAATGCTTTCAACATCTCCGGGATTCCTTCATAAGGTGTTACATGATATGTACAATTCCGGTCAAATATACGTCCGTATATTTCCATCCCCTCTTCAATCCTTGAAGCATCTGTGTCTCCGGCTGCTTTCAGTGACTTTTCTATTAATACCCTGGCTCCATTCCCGACAAACAATCTGCACTGATCTTTTGTGATCTTGGAAAGTCCCATCTCCTCAAGTGTCAGATTTACGGAATATGTCATAGATTCCAATGTATTTGTTAATGTTCCATCCAGATCAAATATACAAGCTTTCATTATACAAATTCCTCCTGCAAATATCATAGTATGAGACCGTCAAAAATGCAATACCAAAAATGCGCCAGCCCTTAGATAAGGTACTGGCGCATAGTTTTCAACGCATTCTTCTCCAGCCTGCTGACCTGAGCCTGGGATATCCGTATCTCCTTTGCAACTTCCATCTGCGTTCTTCCCTGAAAGAACCGGAGCTTGATAATATAACGTTCCCGTTCATCAAGATGCTTCATTGCTTCCTCCAGTGACAGGTCTTCCACCCATTTTTCTTCTTTATTCGTCTGATCGCTCAATTGATCCATCACATACAATGCATCTCCACCATCATTATAGACCGGTTCCTGCAGACTCATCGGTATCTGGATTGCATCCAAAGCAAACATAATATCCTCTTTGGATATGCCAATTTCTGTCGCAATTTCCTGCACCGTCGGTTCTTTCTGGTTCTTCTTTCTGTAACTTTCCCTTGCATAGATTGCTTTATATGCCGTATCTCTGAGTGACCGGCTGACACGAATGGAATTGTTATCTCTCATGTACCTTCTGATCTCTCCAATGATCATTGGTACTGCATAGGTGGAAAATTTTACCTCTAATTCTGTGTTAAAATTATTAACCGCCTTAATCAGTCCGATACACCCAATCTGGAACAGATCATCCGGGTTCTCCCCGCTTGCCCCAAATCGTCTTATCACGCTCAGGACAAGTCGTAAATTTCCTTTAATGTACTCTTCTTTCGCTTCCCGGTCTCCTTCTTTGATGCGTACAAACAAAGCTTCCTTCTCCTCTTCATTCAGGATAGGAAGCTTTGCCGTATTCACACCACATATTTCTACCTTTCCCTGTGCCATTACAGACCTCCTGTCAGAATCTCATCCATCAGTTTCTATTAAGATGATGCTCCTTATCGCACAGGCTTATGCGGTTTCTTATCAAATAAAAAAAATTTTACTCCTTGACATCTGGCAGATTCTGCGTTATCTATCCCACTTATCTGCCAGATTCTGGATCTGGGTCTCGAACTTGGCCATATCTTTATTCGCCAGGCCTTCATTCTTATACACAACGTTCAGCAAACGCTTTGCAGCTGCCACCAGACGATTAAATGCGGATGCACTCTTAAGCTTACTCGGTTTCTCATCTGATTTTTTCGGAATCTTCTGTCCGATCGTTATAATCTCATTTGCTGCGAGGTCTACCGTTCCACCTGAATATGGTGCGAATGCCGGACAACCGAATGTATCTTCTACCAATTTTGCAAAATGATCTGTCACTGTATCTTCCCCATGCACAACCATTACGCGGTCTGGTATTTTTTCAAATCCCCTGATCCAGTCCAAAAGACCATTCATATCTGCATGTCCGCTGATTCCTTTCAATACCTCGATTCTGGCATTGACCGTGATATTCTCTCCAAACAGCTTTACACTCTCTGCACCCTCAATCAGTTTTCTTCCAAGCGTTCCGACTGCCTGATATCCCACAAAACAGATCGTGCATTCCGGACGCCACAGATTGTGCTTCAAATGATGCCGGATCCGTCCTGCTTCGCACATACCGGATGCAGACAGGATAACTTTCGGTTTTGTATCAAAGTTGATCTGTCTGGACTCATCACTGGTAATCGTCGTCTTCAGCCCCCGGAACAGCAGAGGATTGATCCCCTGATTTACCAATTCCATTGCTTCCTCATCAAAACATCCTTTGACATTTTTATTAAACACATTCGTAGCTTCGATTGCAAGCGGACTGTCCACATATACTTCAAATCCTGGAAATTCCGGAAGCAGATTCTTTTCTTTGATCTCACGGATAAAGTACAAAATCTCCTGCGTACGTCCAACCGCAAAAGAAGGAATCACCACATTGCCGCCTTTTTGGAATGTCTCTCTCAAAATCCTTGTAAACTCTCCCACATAATCTGGAATATCCTCACCATGTGTACGGTCTCCGTATGTAGATTCGATCACCAGATAGTCTGCCTCTTTTACTAACTGGGGATCTTTAATGATCGGCTGATTGACATTTCCCACATCTCCGGAAAATACAACCTTCTTTGAGACATCTCCTTCGGTTATCCATACTTCAATGCTTGCCGATCCAAGCAGATGCCCCACATCATTGAATCTTACTTCAATTCCGTCACACAACGTAATCTTCTGTCCGTAATCTACCGGTGCCAGAAGCTTCGTTGCGGCATCTGCGTCTGCAACCGTATAAATCGGTTCGTATTCCGGTTCTCCGCTTCTTCTTGCCTTCCTGTTTCTCCATTCCGCTTCAAATTCCTGAATATGTGCGCTGTCACGAAGCATAATATCACAAAGATCTGCCGTTGCAAATGTGGTGATGATCTCCCCGGAAAATCCTTTTTTCACCAGAAGCGGAATATTTCCGGAATGATCAATATGTGCATGTGTCAGAAGAATGTAATCTACATCTCCCGGTGCAACCGGAAGTTCCTGATTCTCGTAAAGATCCGGTCCCTGCTCCATTCCACAGTCAATCAAGATATTCTTTCCGCATGCTTCAAGAAGATGACAGCTTCCAGTCACTTCATGGGCTGCTCCAAAAAAACTAAGCCTCATATGACCAACCCCTTTTTCTTTTTATTGTAGCACATTTTCAGGAATACTTCACCATTTCCCGGCGCAATCTTTGCATAATCTTTTTCTCTAATCTGGATATGTAAGACTGGGAAATACCAAGCATATCTGCCACCTCTTTCTGTGTCTTTTCTTCTCCGTCGGCTGTCCCCAGACCGAACCTCATCCGGATGATCATCTGTTCCCTTCCTGACAGGCGGCTGATTGCTTTGATCAGTACTTTCTTCTCTGCATCATTTTCCAGATCCTTATAGACAGCATCTTCCTCTGTTCCCAAAATGTCCGACAACAGCAGTTCATTTCCATCCCAGTCGACGTTTAAAGGCTCATCAATCGACACTTCCATCTTGGTCTTACTATTTCTCCTCAGATACATCAGAATCTCATTTTCAATACATCTGGATGCATACGTTGCAAGTTTGATATTCTTATCTGGATCAAACGTATTAATTGCTTTTATCAACCCAATTGTACCTATAGAAATCAAATCCTCAACTCCTACTCCGGTATTATCAAATTTCTTTGCAATATACACAACCAGACGAAGATTGTGTTCAATCAGCATTTTTCTTGCCTGTTCATCATTCTCTGTCCCCAGTCCCCGTATTGCTTTTCTTTCTTCCTCTGTTTCCAATGGTGCCGGAAGAATATCTGATCCTCCTATATAATGAATGTCTTTTTTGTCCGAAAAAAAGAGAGACCGGAAATCCGGAATAACTTTCAATTTAAACTGATGTGGAACTGCCACTTTTATCACCATTTTTCTTTCCTCCTGTCAATATATCTGGATTGATAATCATCTGATAATTTTCTGAACCTAATTCTTCTTCACTTACTGCCACTAATGGATGTTCCACATTTATCTTGTTTCCATCCCGTATGATCTGCATCTTATCCAACCGGAACGCCGGCATCACACCCTCTTTTTTCCCGATGGAATGATAAGAAATATATCTGAATCGTTCCGGTTTCTTTTCCTCTGTCAGTCTTCTTACAGATGCTCTGTCTATAATACTGACAGGATCATTACTGATCGTATCACTCAATGTATTCCCTGTATCTATCAGTCCTCTCAGTCTGTCATTTTTTTCTCCAAAAAACACTTCGACTTCACAGTAACGATTTCCTTTCTCTGAAAAGAATAAAATGATTTTCCAGATTACCGACACGAGGTAGTAACTGATTACAGCCAGTAAAAAGAACATACTTCCCCGCCTTATATACTGTTGAACGAACTGGAACACACCTCCCAGCAGAAATGACTCTATATACAAGAGCACCCATCCTCTGAACAATTCCCGGCCCCATTTTATTCCAAGGCCGGCCTTCATCATTACTACATTAATGACTCCATGAAATACTACAAATCTTAATACCGGTGTTTTCCTGAATATGACAATTGCAATACATGTCATCGCGGCTCCAGTTGCTGCTCCTGCAAAAACCCTTCCATACCCCGCCGGACAGGCAAGTAATTTCTTCAGAAGGATCAAAAGAATCGCATCCATTGTAAAATTCACCATAAAAAACACATCTACATATAATTCATAGTACACATCAGGCCTTCTTTCTCTTTCCGTGCACAGAAATAAATTTGTTGTTTTAAACAAGTAACATTATATAAATTTTTTCAAAAGGATTTTGTCAGATACTGTATGTGATTCCGTTTTTCGTTCGACAGCTCTCGTAACCCTGCGAACATATTAGTAAAACTAAGATACACAAAAAAAGACCGTATACAAGTCAGCTCACGCCAACCTGTGTACGATCTTTCTTATATAGTAATGTATGTAAGAGAAACTGCCTGCGGCATATTCTCTGTATTCTAAGTAGTACTATTCTTTATGTGATTATTTTTTAAAGAAATCAGGAATTTTAATTGACTGTTCTTTCACCTTGCTTGTAGGTGTTCTAGGTGTATCCAGTGTAGGAGTGGTTCCACCCATTGGACGTCTTGTTGCAGTTCCCGTTGTCTCTCTCTGTGTTGTTGTTCCGAAATCAAGTCTTGGTGATACCGGACGTTCTGCCTGCGGTGTACGTACTGCTTGCTGCTGTCCATACATTGCACTGCTCTGACGTACTGGTCTCTCATATGCAGATGCATGTCCTTGCTGACCATGTGGCATCGCAGATGTTCTTCCTTGATTTTCCAGTCTTGATTTTAATTTTGAAGCACTTCCGCCAACATTATGAAGTCCTGTAGCAATTACAGTAATTGTAGCTTCGTCTGCTCTGGAATCATCATACATTGCACCAAAAATGATGTTCGCATCTTCTCCGGCAAGTTCCTGTACATATTCTGCTGCATCGGATGCATCCATAAGTGTGATATCACCGGATACATTGATGATGACATGAGATGCTCCGGCAATAGTTGTCTCCAGAAGCGGACTGGCAACAGCCTGTTTTACAGCTTCCAGTGCTTTATCATCACCACGTCCCTGACCGATACCAATGTGGGCAATTCCCTTATCTGTCATAACTGTCTGTACATCTGCAAAGTCAAGGTTAATCAGTGAAGGTACATTGATCAGGTCTGTGATTCCCTGAATACCCTGCTGTAACACTTCGTCAGCTTTCTTCAAAGCTTCCGGCATTGTTGTACGTCTGTCTACAACTTCCAGCAGTTTATCATTCGGGATTACGATCAGTGTATCTACACTTTCTTTTAATTTTTCAATTCCTGCAAGGGCATTGTTCATACGTGTCTTTGACTCAAAACGGAAAGGCTTTGTTACAACACCAACTGTTAATGCTCCCTGTTCTTTTGCAATGCGGGCAACAACCGGTGTAGCACCTGTTCCTGTTCCGCCGCCCATACCACAAGTTACAAATACCATGTCAGCACCTTTCAGTGCTGCTGATACTTCTTCTGCACTTTCTTCTGCAGCTTTCTCACCAATCTCTGGTCTTGCACCAGCTCCCAGACCTTTTGTGATCTTATCACCGATTTGCATCAATGTCGGAGCTTTACACAGCTGAAGTGCCTGTTTATCTGTATTGATCGCTATAAATTCAACACCGGCAATCTGCTCATCAATCATTCGGTTTACTGCGTTATTACCGCCTCCACCGACTCCAACAACAATTATTTTTGCCGCTGCTTCTGATTCATTTGTTTTAATTTCTAGCAAGGGTTTCTCCTCCTTTGTTATCCTTATTATATATTATACATCCCATTGATAGAGCAAGTGAGATGAACTCAGTTTGCTATATATAGTATATAATATAGACTTTCGTGTAAAATATCAATAGAATTTCTCTAATTTTTCTAATTTTCTTGTGAAATTTCTTTCATCTCAAAAGTAATCGTAGTGTTATTCTCTGAATAGGTCTCCAAATGCAGGATTCCCTCTTTATCACCAAGCTTTTTTAAGATCGGCTTGATCTGAGCAATCTGTTCACCAGATACCTGGCTTCCCAGACAGGCACTTACATTTCCAAATTTCATATAGATCTGCTGCTGTTTTACCGTCACATTTTCCGGATATATCCCATATTTCTGACTTTCTGCACATGCTTCCAGTATTTCATTAAATTTTGTCTGATTTGATGTTCGGATCTGCTTATACAGTTTGCCTGATTTTATCTTCACTCCCTCTACAACCGGTATCTGCGCATCTTTTACTGAAGATTGTTTTACCACAAGTCCACTCTGATCAAAATAACTATAGGTTGTTCCGGTTTTCACGCACCCGGTAATTGCCTTTTCTTTTACCGTAATCTGCAGTGTCCACGGATTTTTCATTCTGACTTTTAAAGAATCCAGACATTTCGGTACGGTTCCTTTTCCCATAGAATATTTTGCAACTACATATAAAGAATTATCCGACAGCTTATCATTCTGCACGCAATTCACAATCTCCTGACTGTCACAGTACTCATTTCCGCTTACTTCTATTTCTTGAATATAGAACAGCAAAATACCTCCGATAATGATGATCGCTGCTGCCAGCAGCAGAACAATCACTGCATATACATGATGCTTTTTTCCATTCTTCTTGTTCCCTTGTTTTTTCTTTGGCCTCTGGTTTCCCATATATGATTCAAACTTCCTTTCATCCACATGTATATTATTTTACCAAACATGACACATTCAACACAAGCCCCATTTCAAAAAGCAGGAACATAACCGAAGTTCCTCCATAACTGATGAATGGCAATGTAATTCCCGTATTCGGTATGGTATTTGTCACAACCGCAATATTAAGAATTACCTGTATCATCATGTGTGCCATTGCGCCGGATGCGATCAAAGCTCCCTCCAGATCGGGTGCATGAGATGCAATAATAAAAAAGCGCCATATCAGGATGAAAAATAATAACATTACAAATACTGCCCCGATCAATCCCATTTCCTCACAGATAATAGAAAATATCATATCATTCTGCGCTTCCGGTACAAATCCGAGTTTCTGGATACTGCTTCCAAGTCCCCTGCCAAACAATCCTCCTGATCCGATTGCATACAGCCCCTGAAGTGTCTGATAGCCTTTCTCATATTTTTCCGGATGCTGCCAGATCTGCAGCCGTTCAAGCCGGTAACTTTCCATAGCAAGAAATATCCCCATAAATGCACACCCCAGACACACCATCCACGCAAATTGCCCATACTTCGGACTTGCGACAAATACCAGGATGACTGCTATTCCCAGAATAATAACCGCTGTGCTCAAATTGCTCGCCCCAACCAGACCTACAATTGGCAGCACACTGATAACAATCTTGCAGACTGTTGAAAATTTCCACATTTTTTCTGCATTTCTTAGTATGATATATGTCAGGAACAGAATCACCGCAACCTTTGCAAATTCCGATGGCTGAAAAGAAAATGGTCCAAAAGACAACCATCTTTTGGACCCATTGTATTCTTCTCCGAACAACATTACCAGTACTCCGAGCAAAATAGATAACAGATATCCCGGAACTGCCCACTTTTTCCAGATATGATAGTCTATATTCGCTATACACCACATACCCATAATCCCGAGAAGCGTTGCAAATACCTGTTTTTTCAGATAATAAAACGTATCCTGGAATTTTATCTCTCCATTATATGCACTTGTGCTGTAGAGAATCACAAGACCAGTTACGATAATGATTGCCAGTACTAATATCAGAACTCTGTCACATTTTTTCTGTTCCGTTTGTTCTGACTGCCACGAATACTTCAACTCGTTCACTCCTTATAAGGAATTTACAATCTCTTTGAACTTCTCTCCGCGTACTTCGTAACTTGGGAACATATCCCAGCTTGCACATGCCGGTGAAAGCAGAACCGCTTCTCCCTCTTTTGCAATCTTCGCTGCCGTGAGCACTGCTTCTTCAAATGAATCTACAAACATATAATCAGTAAATCCGCACTTTTCAGCGTCAGCAGCAATTTTTTCTCTGGTATCCCCAAGAAGAATCAGTTTTTTTACTTTTCCGTCAAAACTTTCTATCCACTCTGTATATTCAGAGCCTTTATCATATCCGCCGCCGATCAGAACAGTCGGACGCTTCATTGCCTGGATTCCTTTGATCGCAGCATCCGGATTGGTTCCTTTTGAATCGTTATAATATGTAACTCCATTCTTCTCTGTTACATATTCAATACGATGCTCCACACCCCCAAACGCTTTCACACTTTCACGGATCACTCCTACAGGAACTCCGTAAACTGCTGCCATCGCACATGCCGCCATAACATTCTCGTGATTGTGCGTTCCAAGAATCTGCAGTTCATCTACATGGCAGATCGTCTCTTTTACACCTTCATAATTGTAGATGATATTTCCCTCTTCCAGATATATTCCCTCTTCCAGTTTACGCTGACTGCTGAAATATAGAACTCTGGCTTTTACTTCATTGCCAAATTCCCTTGTCAGTTTGTCTTCATAATTCAGGATACAGTAGTCTTCTTCTGTCTGATTCTTTGCAATATTCTTCTTTGCATTCACATACGCTTCCATCGTATGATGCCGGTTCAGATGATCCGGTGTAAAATTAAGAATTGCACTGACCCTCGGACGGAATTCAACAATACTTTCCAACTGGAAACTGCTCATCTCCGCAACCGTGATCGAATTCTCTGTCATATCTTCTACTGCAGTTGTGTACGGTGTTCCAATGTTTCCAACAACAAATACATCATCCTGATAATTCTTCATAATCTCACCAAGAAGTGTAGTTGTAGTCGTCTTGCCGTTCGTTCCTGTAATAGCAAGAACATCACCTTTTCCAAACTGATAAGCAAGCTCCACCTCTCCGATAACCGTAATTCCCTGCTTACGCATCTTTTCGATCACCGGAAGGTCTGTCGGAACTCCCGGACTTAATACAGTCATATCAAGTTCTGCAAGGATTTCTTCAGGAAATTCACCGATTATGATCTTTGCGTTGCTGTCTGCACCAGACTGCTGTCTTACTTTTTCTTCCATAAGCTTCTTATTTCCATCATACAGTACGACTTCCGCTCCCTGTCTTTCCAGAATCTTTCCAGCTCCGATTCCACTGATCCCAAGACCAAATACAAGTACTTTTTTTCCTTTTACTTCCATGTTATCCTCCTACATAGCCATTAGTGCGATCAGGCATAAAATTGCTGTGATAATCGAAAATACTGCAACAACTCTTGTCTCTGACCATCCGCACAGTTCAAAATGATGATGTATCGGCGCCATCTTAAAGATTCTTTTACCGCCGGTCTTTTTAAAATATGTTACCTGGATCATAACGGATAATACTTCTACCAGATAGATAAATCCAACAATGATGATGAAAATCGGCATCTGGAGCATATATGCTGCGGATGCTACAAATCCTCCCAGCGCCAGGGAACCCGTATCCCCCATAAACACACTTGCCGGATATACATTAAACAGCAGAAATCCAAGGAGTGCTCCCACCACCGCACAGGTAATCGGCTCAATTCCGCTTTTTGTTCCAATTGCGACAACCGTAAAGAATGTTGCAACCAAAACCGTAACACTGGATGCCAGGCCGTCCAGTCCATCTGTAAAATTCACACCATTTACGGTTCCGATCACTACAAAGAACATCAATGGAATTGCCAGCCATCCAATGTTCAGATATCTTCCCCCACTAAAAGGAATCAGCATTGTAAGTGGAACCCCTGCAAATTTCACCATATAAAATGCAAAGATTGCTGTTACCACGATCTGAAGTGCCATCTTCTGCTTTGGATATAATCCGTCCGAACGTTTCATTACAACTTTCAGATAATCATCCAAAAATCCGATCAGACCAAATCCAAGTGTCAAAAACAGGATCGGAATGATCTTCGGATAACGTCCGATATAAATAACGGAAGTGATCACAACCGCCAACAGGATCATTACGCCTCCCATCGTCGGAGTTCCTGCTTTCTTCAAATGAGACTGCACTCCATCTTCTCTCTCCGTCTGATCCATCTTAAGTCTTCTGAGTACAGGTATCACAAGAGGACCAAGAATCACACTTAACACAAATGAAATCAATACCGGAATAAACACCTTATAATCCATAATCCACCTCTTTAATTCTTTTGTTATTCAGTTAATCTCTAACTTTACCTAGTATACTGCATTTCCAATTGTTTTTCAATGCCAAGATAAGGCAATATATTTTCGAAAATATTACCGATTACCGGAGCTGCGATCGTACCTCCGTAATAGATTCCTTGCGGATCATAGATCACACACATTCCCAGGATCTCCGGATCATCTGCCGGGGCAAATCCCACAAAAGAAGATATGTACTTGTTCGCACTTCTCGGTAATGTCTGGGAGGTCGCCGTCTTGCCTCCGATTCTGTATCCTTCCACATACGCATTCTTTCCGGATCCTTCAGAAACGACACTTTCCAGAAGTATCCTCATAGTTTCAGATGTCTTTTCCGAAACAATATGCTTTTTTTCACTATAGTGAAATTCTTTCGTTACTTTCCCGTCTTCATTCAGGATCTCCGTTCCAAAGTGCGGCGTCACTCTCTTTCCCCCATTGATCAGTGCACTTACTGTCGCTGCAAGCTGGATTGGTGTAATCTGGAACGACTGTCCAAAACTGATCGTAGCCAGTTCTACCTGTCCGATATTTTCCTTTTTATGCATGATCGTCCCTGCTTCTCCCGGGATATCTACCCCCGTCAGATTCATCAGACCAAACTTATGAAAATAATCGCAAAATCTATCGACTCCGATACGAAGTCCCAGTTCTATAAATACCGGATTGCATGAATTCTGTATACCCTGCACAAAGTTCTCCGTACCATGCCCTCCCACCTTATGACACCGTATCCTGCGGTCTTCTACCATTTTATATCCGGGACATTGAAACTGATCTGTAAGACGGACTACCCCTTCTTCCAGGCCTGCAGATGCTGTAATGATCTTAAATGTGCTCCCCGGCTCATAGGTATCGTTGATACATCCGTTTCTCCACATCTGATTCAGAGCATCCTGCTTCTGCTCATCCGTCATATTTTCATCCGACTCTTCTTCCGTATTCAGCTCAAACGGCCGGTTCAGATTGAATTCTGGAACGTTTACCATCGCATATATTTCCCCGTTCTGAGGATTCATAAGAAGAATTGCCGTTTTTTCCGCCTGCTTTTCCTGCCGCACTTTTTCCGCCATCTGCATAGCATACTTCTGCATATTATAATCCAGACTGATCTTTAATGTATTCCCTGCCACTGGCTCTTTTCTGTCTTCTGCGACACCATCCAGTTCGATTCCTCTTGCATCTGTTGTTGTCAGGATCTTACCGTCAACACCTTTCAGATATTTATCATATTTTACCTCAAGTCCGATGATTCCCTGATTGTCAGCTCCGGTAACCCCCAATACTTTAGAGGCAAGCGCATCATATGGATAAAATCTTTTAAAATCTTCATCTACTTTTACTCCTGCCATCCCCAGATTTCGGATCTTATCTCCCGTTTTTTTATCCACATTTGATTTTATCCTTTCTATGGATGATATCTTTTCCACACGTTTGCGCACCTCACTGCTATTCATTTCAAGAAGTTCCGATAAGTTATCAATGACTGTTTCCGCTTCCCTGATCTGACTATGTATCACAGAAATTGTACATACCGTCCGGTTTGTTGCCAAAACTTTCCCATTCCTGTCAAGGATTTCTCCTCTCGCAGCCTTAATGTCACGTTCCCTCTCATGCAGATCTTCCGCTTTTTTCTGATAATATTCTGCATCAAATACCATAAGATAGGTCAGTCTTCCGATCAAAACAAATATCATCGCAAAGGCTCCGGCGAATACCACCAGTATTTTTCTTTTATGAAATGTTTTGTTTTTAACTTTAAAAAATCCTCATAGAAGTTTTTCTTATAATTTATGAAAACTTCTATGAGGTTATGAATTCCATATACTTTTACAGTTATTCCTGTGCTGTCTGTGTTGTTGTCTCTTCTGCGGATGTTTCTATAGTATCAGACGCACCGTCTTTTTTCTCTACTCCAAGATAAGGGAATATATCTGTCATGATCTGTGATGCAAGCTGTGTTGCATAACCACTGTTTGCCTGAACAGCCGAGTTTGGCTCATCAATGACAACATACACCATAACCTGTGGATTTTCCTGTGGTGCATATCCGATGAAAGAAACAAGATATTTTCCATTTCCACGAGGCAGCTTCTCGGCTGTACCGGTCTTACCTCCGACAGCATACCCCTCTACCGCCGCACTCGCACCGGTTCCTTCCTCAACAACTCCCTGCATATAATCCTTAATGATATCACTGGTCTCTTTTGAAATTGTTTTCTTAACCAGCACCGGATCTTTGTTCTCTGTAACATTTCCATTTTCATCCTGAATCTGCTTTACAACATGCGGCTCATAATAATTGCCGCCATTGAGCAGCGAACAGAAAGATGCCGCCATCTGAGTCATTGTAACATTAAAATTCTGCCCAAATGCATTTGTCGCCAGACTGGCCGGATCCATAGTCGCCGGTGTATACAACAGTCCGCTCGTCTCTCCCTCTCCCGGAAGATCGATTCCTGTATATTCTCCGAACCCAAACAATCTTTGATACCTGCAGAATTCTTCTGTTCCGATACTTGCACCGATCTGCATCAGTGCAACGTTGCACGAATTCTCCAAAGCCTGTTTCAACGTCTCCGGCCCGTGTCCTGATCTGTTACTACAGTGAATGTCATGATCTCCCACGTGCAATACACCGCCGCAGACATAATTCTCATTTCCTGTAAGATCTCCAAGTTCAAGACCTGCCGATATGGTAAATGGTTTGAATGTCGATCCCGGTTCATACGTATTGCTGACACAATAATTATTCCAAAGATCATTCAGTATATTCAGCTTTTCTTTATCCGTCATCTTTTTCAGCTGTGCTTTTGTATAATACTTTGTCAGATCTCTTGGATGATTCAGATCATAATTCGGATACGAAGCTTCTGCAAGAATCTCTCCATTCTGAGGATTCATCACGATCACTCCGGTATTCTTACTTCCTTCTCCCTCTGTCTCTTCATCCTTGTGTTCTTCGTTAAATGCAAGTATATGCTGTTCTACAATACTCTGCACCTGAAGATCAATTGTTGATACAACAGTGCTTCCATTATCCGGTTCCTTCACAGTTCTTTCAAATCCAGAACTTTCATCCAGATACCCATACTCCCTGCCATCTGTTCCATTCAGAATGGAATTATATGATGCCTCTATTCCATTACTTCCTACATTTCCATTCGTTGTAAATCCGATTACATCACTTGCCAGTGTTTTATACGGATATTGCCTTGTATAATCTTCCTCCAGCCATACGCCCTGCACATTAGGATTATGCTTCGTATCTGCTGTAATCTTCTCAAATTCCTGAGCCTTTGCATAGCTGACTCCTTTTTTCAGGACAATATACCGGCTGTTCGGATTCTTCTTCACCTGAGTACGGATTGCTTTCTTCTTCAAACTGAAGCACTCTGCCAATACTTTTACTGTCGGATTCATATACTTTTTGTTACTTGTTATCACTTTGGCATCGACTACAACATTATATACTCTCTCACTTGTCGCAAGTTTCGTACCGTTACGGTCTACGATATCTCCACGTTTAAATGGAATCGTACGGTTATTATACTGTTGTTGATCCAGCACGACTTTGGTATATTTTTCTCCTTTCGAAGCATTGATATAAGTAATCCACCCTATCAAGAAAACAAAAGCTAGTATGATTACTCCAAAGAGCATTACTAGCTTTCTCTGCATAAGGCCTGAAATTTTTTTCTTAAAGAAATTTTTCTTCTTTCTTGCCATATTTCCACCTATTTCTTATTCTTGTCTGACTGAGCAAGTACACCATTTTCCGGAATATTTTCATACTGTTTTACATAGTCTGAAGCAGGATTATCATATTCCACAATCTGATCAGCCGCAGCATATGTCATGCCAAGTTGATTGATCGCTCTTTCCCGGATCTCGTCAAGATTGACAGAATCCACTACTGCGTTATATTTTGTCGTATTTTCCTCTTTCAGATCCGCCAGTTCTTCCTGTAATGCAGTGACATGTTTGGATCTTCGAGTCAGTTCCGACTGTAAGCGTACATAATTAACGCACAATAACAGCACAACAGTTGCTGCAACTGCGAGAAAAATCACATAAGCTGCATTCATATGCAGTGCACGATTTCTGTTCTTCTGCACCTGTCTGCTTACTTTCTTTTTTGGTTTTGCAGATGATTTTCTTCTTCGCGGTTCATATTCCGGCTTGGTAACTATATTACCATACATATAAGCCTGTCTGCTTCCATACTGCATGGAACGATATCCACCGGACTGGCGTCTATCGCTTGCATAAGATCTTCTTGCTGCCATCTACGCCACTCCTTTCTGTCTGATCACATATCATTCTTCATTAAGAACGCTCAAATATTCTGAGTTTCGCACTTTTAGAACGACTGTTATACTCTAATTCTTCTTCACTTGGAAGAATCGGCTTTCTGGTAACAACACGCCCTTTAGAAACATTGCCACATACACACACAGGAAAATCCGGAGGGCAGGTGCATGGATTCTCATTTTTCTTAAATGCACTCTTTACAATCCGGTCTTCCAGCGAATGGAATGTAATAATACACAATCTTCCACCCGGGTTTAGTATTTCAATCATGTCATCCAGAGAATTTTTCAATACTTCTAATTCTCTGTTCAGTTCAATCCGAATAGCCTGAAATGTTCTCTTTGCAGGATGTCCGGATTTTTTCTGATATTTCATTGGTATTGAAGCTCTGATAATCTCTGTCAGCTGCCCCGTTGTTTCAATCGGACTTTTCCCGCGTGCCGCCACGATATGTTTTGCAATATTTTTTGCAAACTTATCCTCCCCGTAGTCTCTGATCACGCGGTACAAATCCATCTCTGAGTAATCATTGACGATGTCTCTGGCAGTCATCTTCTGACGTCTGTCCATTCTCATATCCAGAGGTGCATCTTCGCGATAGGAAAATCCCCGATCTGCCGTATCTAACTGATAAGAAGATACGCCCAGATCAAGTACGATTCCATCGACCTTGTCAATTCCCTGTTCTTGAAGCTTCGACTTCATATCACAATAATTGCTTCGGATTATTGTGACCTTCTCCCCGAAGTCTTTTAATCGGATGCCTGCAGCTTCGATTGCTGCTTCATCCTGGTCTATTCCTATAATACTCCCTTTTTCACCGAGACGCCTGCACACCTCGTATGCATGTCCGCCTCCACCAAGCGTTCCGTCTACATAGATACCATCCGGCTTGATGTTTAATCCTTCAATTGTCTCATTCAGTAATACTGATTTGTGTTCGAATCCCATATCTTCTCCCTCTAGATACTGAATCCGTTTTCTTCCATATCAGATGCAATATCTTCAATGTTAAGTTCCACTTCAGCATTCTTTTCATCCCATCTTGCCTTATCCCAGATCTCGGCACGCTTCCCCATACCGATGAATACAACTTCTTTATCCAGATGTGCAAATGTACGCAGTACAGAAGGGATTAGAGTTCTGCCTTGCTTATCAAGGTCGCCGTCCGCTGCACTTCCCTGAAAGAAATATGCAAACGCACGTGCTTTTTTGTCAGTGGTGGTTGGCAATGCATTAAGTTTTTCTTCAAAAGTGTTCCATTCTGCTTCCGGATATACGTACAGACAATTCTCCATTCCTTTTGTAATGACGAAATGCTCCCCTAAATCGTCACGAAACTTGGCCGGAATGATCAGCCGCCCTTTGGCATCAATATTATGACTGTACTCTCCTTTCAGCATAGAATTCTCCTTTTCCCGGTGGTATCTTCTGAAGTTCTTCCGGTAAAATCAGTTATTCTTCCTTTCCGGCTTCATCCATTTTCATACCACTTTGTTCCACTTTTCACCACTTTCTACCACTTAAACCAATTGTAAACTACTTTTTTACTGTTTTCAAGCCTTTTAGGGAAATTAAGAGAATTTTAAGGCAAAAAAATAGTGAACAGGATTTTTCCTGTTCACTCGCATTTTTCTTTCTTTTTCTCTATTCGGCCGACGTTCCGTTATCTGACAAAGACTGACTGAGACTTGCTATTGCAGAATAATCAACCGTTACTTCCTGCTTCGGCTGTTTTGACTCATATATATTATATATAGAAAAACCTGCCATTCCTATCAGTGCTGCTGCAACGATACATGCCACACCTCTGCGCAGATAGCTTTGTATCTTTTCTTTTTTCATCTGCTTTTTCCGGTTTTTCTTCGCTTCTTTATATTTATCTACTTTTGCCTGACTCATAGTTCTTTTGCTCCTTTTTTTCCGATGTATCTATTCTACCACACTCCATCGGATTATACAACTACAATCACGCCTCCGTCAGCTGCATACATACTACTGATCCCCGCAGTATCTACAATAATAATATCTTTGAATCCTGCTTTTTCAAGAAGCATATTTTTCACTGTCTCTGCGCGTTCTCTGCAATTGCAGTGAGAAATCGCAAGTATCTTCTCTTCCGGGTTCTTAAGATCAGCCACTATTTGTTCCACCATTCTGACCAGCCCTTTTTTCATTCCTCTTGTATTTGCAAGCTGTTGAATATTTCCATCCGGAGTAGATCCCATCACCGGCTTAATATTTAATGCCGTTGCGACCACTGCTTTTAACCCTTTCAGTCTTCCGTTCTTTTTCAGTATATCCAATGTTTCCAGTAAGAAATAGGTATGCTGCTCTTCAATATAAGCTTCTACTGTATCAATTACTTCCTTAAAGCTGAGTCCTTTTTTCTCACATTCGGCAATCTTCAACCCGATCAGCGTCTCTCCTACCGATGCCGATCTGGAATTAAATACGTAAATATCCTTCTCTCCGTATTCTTCTTCGTATAAATTCTTTCCAAGTACCGCACTGTTATAAGAACCGCTGAGTTCTGCAGACAACGTCACTGCATATATGTGCTCTGCCTCACAGTGATATTCTTCCATATAACGTTCCGGAGACGGGCATGATGACTTCGGGCATTCTTCAGATTCTCTGATCTTCTTCAAAAAATCTGCCTGATCAAATGTTTCATCATCTACGATATGATGTCCGCCAACATCGATCTGTAACGAAGCTGTCTCGAAATTCCCCGATTTCTTCATTTCTTCTGTCAATTCACCACAACTATCTATGATAATCTTGTAACTCATATATTCCTCCCAATGCAACGTATTATTACTTTATATTATTGATATCAAAACTCTTTTCGAGTCATCTATTCTCATCAGAAGTAGTTTTAAATACTACATTATTTATCATAGCATATTTGAAAAAGAAATGAAAGCTTTTTATTCAGCAATTTTAATCTTTGAAGAGACTCCCAATGCCAGTCCCATTTCCGCCATTAAGAATAGCACCGACGTACCGCCATAGCTGATAAAGGGAAGTGTGATTCCTGTTGTCGGAATACAATTGATCACAACCATAACATTTAATATTACCTGCAATGCAATATGTGCAAATATTCCGCTCACCACTAATGAACCATAAAGATCCGGTGCATTCTGCGCAATAAATAATAATCTGTACAGAAGCATTCCGAACAGGATCAGAACCATGATTGCACCAAATACTCCAAGCTCCTCACAGATAATAGAAAGAATCATATCATTCTGAACTTCTGGAATGATCATTTTCTGGGCACTGTTACCAAGACCTTTTCCAAAAAAACCTCCTGATCCAATTGCATACAATGCCTGCATGATCTGGTAGCCGCCTTCTGATGCATATTTCTCTGGATTCAGCCATACCAGAATACGTCTCAGACGGAAGTTCCCGCTGGTCTCCATTGCCATACCAAGAACCCTCGCACCGACAATTCCTATTAAAATAATTCCTACGACAATTATGATAAATATTCTTGTCTTTGGATGTACCACAAAAATCATAATACACGTAATTCCCATAACAATAATTGCCGTACTTAAATTTTCTGTAATAATAAAGACTACTGCTGCTGAAAAAGCCCCCCATGCCAGTACTTTCACAATTCCTTCCAGCGTCTTTATCTCTCTTCCCATCGTACAGATCAATGCTGGAATAAACAATATGATCGCAATCTTGGCAATCTCTGCCGGCTGCAGCTGCTGTTCGAACGGAAGTTTAATCCATCTTTTTGCTCCATTTACTTCTTTTCCCAATGGTGTCTTTACAAGGAACATCATAAAAATAGAAATAAAATAGAAGAACTTTGATCTTTCAAAATACCAATGATAATCTATTCTACTTACGATCCACATCCCGATCAAACCCACAATGCAGAACAGGACTTGTCTTTTAAAGTAAAACAGGCTGTCTCCGTTTTGTTTCATCATTGCGCTGTAAGAGCTCGTACTATATAGCATGACCAGTCCAAAGCAGATCAGGCAGATCAATATTGCCAGCAGACTGTAATCGAAGTATGCGATGCTGTGTTCTTTCTTTTTCACTCTGGTATTCGTGCTTCTTTTTTTATTTTCTTTTACCATATTCTACTCTCCAATCGTATCTATTATACTCAGATACGTTCTTAAAAACAACTGTCTGATTCACAACTTTCTTTAATTTTCATATACTATTATTGCATAATCTTATCGAAAGGAGTACTTTAAATGCCAAATTATCGTTATAATACGCCGGATTATATGCGTCAAAACCATTCTAACGGATGTCATGTCGGTGGAAGCAACAGAACAATGCCGCCTTCTGTATCACCGTCCACACCGTCCCGTCCGTGCTGTAATATTTACGATCACGACAAATTAAGCGGTCTTTCCATTGCAATGGCCTATGTTCCATGGCAGGAGTGGCGTTCTCTCTATGAAGTTGAAAAAGGATTCCGGTGCGGAACTATTTTTGCCGAACTGAATCTTCCATTTTGTTGGAAAGGTGGTAGCCCTCGATGAATGAAAACAGACCTTGTAAAAAAGAGCTTCTGGAATGGATCAATATCGTAAGTTTTGCTGTTGATGACGTAAAATTATTTCTCGACACACATCCAAATTGTCCTGAAGCCCTGGAATTCTTTGATGAATTTAAAAAACAGCGTGTGCAGGCCTTAAAGGAATATGCAAAATATTATGGACCTCTAACACTGGATACTGCAAATACACCTATGGATTGCTGGAAATGGATCAATGAACCTTGGCCATGGCAGGAAGGAGGATGTTAATTTATGTGGAATTATGAAAAACGGTTACAATACCCTGTTAAAATTACTCAGACAAATCCGAAGATTGCTCAGATTATCTTATCACAGTTCGGTGGACCGGATGGAGAATTAGGAGCTTCTTTGAGATATTTTTCTCAGAGATATACCATGCCTTATAATGAAGTAATTGGCACACTAACAGACATTGCTACCGAAGAATTTGCCCATATGGAAATCGTATGCGCCATTGTACACCAGCTCACACGCAATCTGACTCCGGAACAGCTTGAAAAATCCGGTTTTGATAAATATTATGTTGACCATACACTTGCTCTTTGGCCACAGGCTGCCAGTGGAACTCCTTGGAGTGCTACAACTTTCCAGTCTAAAGGTGACCCTATCACAGATCTTCATGAAGATATGGCTGCCGATGGTACGATTGTGTAAAGACAACATTGAGGTTTTAAAAGATAGTTCCCAATAATCTGGCATACTAGCTGCCAGATATGAGAACTTTAGAAATTCCAATGTATCTCAATAGGTACTTCCTTAGTTACAGGGTCTTTCTTACCGACCAATACATAATCAATCAGCTTTTCAACCGTTTCCCTGTCTAAGTGTTCAAGATTTGTATATTGCTCGATTAACTGTCGTCTGTTATCGCCAATCAGCATTTTTCTTTCAATAACATCAAGCTGTTTCTGCGTATCAATTACCAGTTTTTCGAGCCTTTCTTTTTGTGTTGAGAAATCTTTAGATAAATCCAAGTAATCAAGTTCGGAAAGAATACCCTTTACCTTATCTAAATATAGTTCACGGATTCCTTTTGTGTATTCCGCAATCTTTTTTTGATAAGCAGCAATCTCCGTTTCCAAAGCTTCTTTTTGACCTCGCAAGTCATTATTGAATTGCACATTTTGTTCAAGCTCATCTTTATCCAGATATTCTGCGGATAACTTATTAAGTTCATCAATCACAGCTTTTTCCAATTTGTCTACTGAAATGAAAGAACCTATACAAGCGTCCTTTGCTACATGGCGGTTAGAACATTGTAAATAATGCTTACCACGATTCTTTGATGAACGCATTGTATAACCACAATTCATACAGCGAGCTTTTCTGGCAAATAAGCCGATTGTGCCAACTGTGAAAGGTTTTGCCTTTTGAGCTACCAATGCTTGAACCCTATCCCATAACTCACGGTCAATAATCGGCTCATGTGTACCCTCAACTCTGTACCACTCGTCTTTTGGTCTGGGTTTGTTTTGCTTTGTCTTATAAGAAACGCTGCCATATTTCCCTTGAACCATATTCCCGATATAGATTTCATTCACCAACATATCTGATATGGCAAAATATTTCCATAGGGTACTGTTTTTCGTTTTAGGCTGCTTGTAACGCAAACCATGAAGTCGTTTGTATTCCGTAGGGTTTGGTATTCCTCTGTCATTCAGCATACGGGCAATGGCGGTCTTTCCATATCCCTGTGAAAACAGTGTAAAAACTTCTCTGACAACTTCCGCAGCTTCTTCATCAATAATCAAATGCCCTTTTACGTCAGGGTCTTTTTTGTAACCATACAGGGCAAAAGCACCGATATGGTGTCCGTTCTTTCTTCTGTCAGTGAGAACGCTTTTAATGTTTTCTGACATATCCTCTAAGTACCACTCATTCACCAGACCATTTATCTGTCTTGATTTCTTATTTCCTTTATTAGCGGTATCTGCATTATCAACAATGCTGATGAAACGAATACCCCAAATAGGGAAAAGACCGTGGATATATTTTTCCACTAATTCTAGTTCTCTGGTAAATCTGGATTGTGTCTTACAAAGGACAATATCAAATTTACGATTCTTTGCGTCCTCCAACAACCTGTTAAATTCTGGTCGTCGTCTGTCAGAACCAGTGTAATCATCATCACTGTATATGTTGTAGACTTCCCAACCATGCTCTAATGAGTATTGAAGTAACATTGACTTTTGATTCTGAATACTGTTACTGTCGTCTGTTTCTGATTGTTTGTTTCTATCTTCCTCTGATAAGCGGCAATAAATAGCAACTCTTGATTTTGATTCTATCATGCTTCGTTCTCCTTTTAGAGAAGACGAAACAAACTATCTCTACATAATGTTATTATAACATCTCGTAGGATAGTTTGTCTATCATCTGGCAGGAGTTGCCTTTCCTTTATTTTTTTCATATTGATTTATCAACTCTATCCATTTTAGAGTAAATGCTTTTGTAAACGCCGCTCTATCACAATTTTTAAAAACATTCTTGCAAACTACCTTTGCGTCATTTGCCATTGAACCACCTCACTACAATATATTTACAAAGTATGCAAAAATGCTTGTACATTATGAAAGAATTTGTCTATAAATAAGAAGTAATCAGATGGCTTTGGAAAGCTCCACTGGAATTTCACCATTCCCATTCTGATGGGTGAACCGTGTCATACGGGTGTATCATTATTCTGATATACAGGTCATGGCAGCAACTTTTCCAACAGTCGCTTACGGATCACTGGCATGGTCGCTCGCTTCTTTATTCCTCCTTTCGTGGGTCATGGCGTTCCAGTCCGTCGGCTCACCGTATATCAAACGTATCTGATTACTTTATTCATTTTTCAAAGAACACTTGTAAAACGGAGCTGGAATGAGGTGATAGAACACTCCGTATATATTCGCTTATTTCACTCTGACTTTAAAACCTAGAATTGCTTTAATAAGAGCAGCTCTGATTCTGCCTTTCAGTTCCATGTCGACCACAATATACATATTTCCGTGTTCATCATAGAACGGGCGTAAACTTGCTTTTGATATGTAAGCGTCATAGTGATTTAATATTTTCTCTATTGCCACTTCGTCGCCATCAGCAGCTAAACTGATTGTGGAGAATAGAGGACACTTTTTTGTAGACTTCATCATGTTATAATTCCTCCTCATACATATCTCTAATGAGCTTTAGTGAACACATTCTGTTTCTATAAACAGAGTTTCTGGAAATATCCAAAATCTCTGCGATTTCTGCGTCTGGTAATTCCAGAAAATAGAACATCAACACAACATTGCGTCGTCTTTCGCTTAATTTTTTGATTGCTTCACATAATTTCTCATCATAGACACGAACTTCTGTACCAAACACATCAAAGGAAGTAAATTCAATCGGGTATTCGTCCGATACACCCAACTGGTTTAATTCCAGCTCTGGTATTTCACAGAAAGATATTTCATGCTTTGCACGTCTGGCAAGTTCTTTGTTGTAGTTCTTTACAGTTCTGCCAATCACCTTACGAGCCAGACAGTCAAATTGAAGTCTTATAGCGTTCTCAAATGAAGAAGGTTTCATAATCTCACCTCCTTTCAAGTTGAAGTTGCTAAAGCGAAAAGGCTTTTTACCTCTTTCCGCACTAACACTCAACACGGAGGGGCGATTTGTAACCCGAATCAGAAAAAAATCAAAAAATTTTTTAAAGTAGCAAAAAAGCACAAGGGCATATAAGAAATGCTGTTCTTGTGCTTTTAAAATTGTTCCTGTTATGTAACGTGAAAAACCATATTCAAGGGTATATTGTGCCGCTGTGAAAGCTAGGATTTTTTTGACAATAACGGATATATTGAAAATTGTCGATTATACAGGTCTTTCAATGCGGCTACCTCCCAAAGCCGCTAACCCAAAACCATTATGTTGTTTTTCTATTGATGGGAAAAGAAAAAGGCGGCTTTTCAACCGCCATCTGGAAAAAGGTATTTTGTGACACGCAAAAACGGTACTGTTGATAGCGGTTTTTTTATTTGCCGCTATGCAGCACTTTTTAATTGATTTACGCATAATAGGAACTGGTAAACCTTACTATACGTTTTTCTATACCTGTTAGAAAATCAACAGGAACAGTAAAATGTAGTGAGGTGATTACATATGCGTAAAAAAGAAGATAAGTATGATTTTAGAGCCTTTGGTCTTGCAATCAAAGAAGCTCGCATGAAACAAGGTCTTACCCGTGAACAAGTGGGAGCAATGATTGAGATTGACCCACGCTATTTGACGAATATTGAAAACAAAGGGCAGCACCCAAGTTTACAAGTATTTTATGACCTTGTTCATTTATTGAATGTATCAACAGACGCTTTTTTCCTGCCTGCTTCTGATCTGGTGAAAAGCTCCAGAAGAATACAGTTGGAAAAGCAGCTTGATAACCTGTCCGACAAAGATTTAGTTATCATGGAAAGCGTTATTGACGGAATCATCAAGTCTAAGGAAGTGGAGGAGTAATCCTATGCTTTTTAGCTTTCCAATAAAATAAGCCGATAACCCAAGATAAAACTATTCTCGGTGTTATCGGCTCTGC
>OGXF01000055.1_pt1 | contig 94170 bp, 95 predicted proteins | sample 1576191 | NCBI WGS metagenome assembly OGXF01 (sample SAMEA3541545, study PRJEB24748) | human gut metagenome | biome: human gut; feature: human-associated habitat; material: faeces | place: China | collected 2012
GAAAAATATTTGCTTTTTCACTTATTTTCCTCTTGACATTTCACCGCTGGACTTAACTGTTTGTCATTTTCATTATAATTTCACGAACTCCGTCACTGTCGTTTTTATAGGCTTTTTCGTACAGCTTATCAAGCATTTCCGCAAAATTTTCTATACTGCTGCCGTTTACACGCAATATTTTTTTATAGCGTGTTTTTTGCGGTTGTTCAAAGTCAAAAAACAGTTTTTCGTGAAGTTTATCCCCTTTTCTCAGACCTGTAAACTCAATTTTTACATCTTTGTACGGCACTTTTCCACCGTCTTTTATAACTTTTTCCGCAACGTCAAGTATTCTCACCGCTCCGCCCATATCAAGTACAAAAATTTCGCCGCCATTCGCAATCGTCATTGACATAAGAACAAGCTCAACCGCCTGCGGTATAGTCATAAAAAATCGCGTAACGTCCTTATCCGTCACCGTCACAACTCCGTTTTCGATTTGTTTTTTAAACAACGGAATAACAGAACCGTTGGAATTTAAAACATTTCCGAAACGCACCGCTGAAAACTTAGTGTGTTTTGATTTCAGCGACTTTTCATACACATACATTTCACAACAACGCTTACTTGCACCCATCACGCTTATCGGCTCAACCGCCTTATCCGTTGAAATAAGCACAAAATTGTCCGCGTTATATTTTTCGGCTAAATCGGCAACCGTTTCTGTACCCTTTACATTGTTTTTAACAGCCTCCTCGGGACTAAGCTCCATAAAAGGAACGTGCTTATGTGCCGCCGCGTGAAATACAATATCGGGACGATATTTATTCATAATGCAGTCCATTTTCTCATAATCGCGAACAGACGCAATTTCAACCGTCACCTTGTCGCCGACTTCACATTTTACATTGTACGCACCGTTTTCGTATATATCGACAATTACGATTTTTTCCGCATTGAGTTTTGACAGTGAACGCACTATTTCACTGCCGATTGAACCTCCGCCGCCAGTAACCATACAGACTTTGTCCTCGATATATGGCTGAACATCTTTTAAATCCATAACAGTACCTTTCTTTTCAAAAAAGACTGTCCTGCGACAGTCTTTTTAACAATAAACAAGCCACAACTTGCCTACTTTATTTTAGTCCTCTTTAAACGGGAATATATCACCCAAAAGTTCTTTGGCTTTTGATTTTACACCCTCGCCCTTTAGCTTGATTTCCCTTGTCGCGTCCATATCGACTTTTTCAGACTTTTCGTTTTCTTTCTCGTCCTCGAAATCTTCGCTCGGATTACGTTTAGGCTGATAATTCTTTCTCTTTATTTTCTTAACGTCATCAAGTTCTTCGTCAAATTCTTCTTTTAATACTGACTTAGGCTTTACTCTTTCATTTCTCGGTTTAGACTGTGCCTCTTCCCATCTTCTGAAACGTGCTTCTTCTTCCGCACTGACTTCATTAAGTGCAGGCTGTTTTGCAGTCGGCTTTAAACCTTCATCATCAAGTGCAAGACTTTCGTTTAGATTCTTAATATCAACTTCTTGTTCTGAAAAACCGCCTACGTTGTTTACGAATTTTTCCTCTATATCTTTTCTCAATGCTCTGATTTCAAATGAAAGGTGATTATCTTTCTTTGAAAGTTTATAAAATCTGTTTCCAATCCAAAAGCTGATAATTGCATTGATTATAATAGTGAATATAAACCAAAATACAGCCCATCCCTTTGACAAGTATTTCTTATTTGAAACTTGTGTTGAATTGTCCGTTTGAGTTTGTACATTTCCCGCTGCCGGAATTTGTGCCTGTGTATTTTGATTGGCTGTGTTATTTTGATTTGCCGTATCTTGCTTGGTTGTGTCAACTTGTTCTGCCTGTTGAGTGTTATTTGCAGGTGCCGGAGTTGCTGCCAATACGAATGGTGATGCTGAAAATGCCATAATACCGGTTGCAAATATTACCATAATTTTCTTTTTTATATTCATCATAATCTCTCCTATTCAACTACGTCTTTAAAAGTTTCACGCATTTTTTTCTTTGCCGGAATTCTCGACATTTTCGCTTTACTTGCACTGTACACTCTCGTATACGCAAGCATTTTATCCTCATCTTCCTTGCTCTTGTTATATCCTATTAAGAACCAATTCCAAAAGCTCGGAGGCATTGTTTCCGTATTAATCATAACTTCGTGATAATGTCCCGGTGACTCGATTATTTCAAGTGCCAATTTAGGAATCATAAAATTAAAGCACGAAGTCTGCGTTTTTCTCATTTCCAAAAGCAGTTTTCTGACTCTGTTTGCACACTTTTCGGCTTTCATCTGATTGCCGTAAGTTCCCTGCCAACGATAAACCGCATAAAGCAGTCTTGAAATCAAAAGCGGTGAATTATTATTTCTTATATCGTCCGTAACTTCAGGTTTCAAGCTCGTATATGTCGCACGCTGATACGGTATATATCCTACCTTTGAAAGCATACGTCTGATTTTCTGCAAATCCTGTTCTCTTTCGCCTTTTGTTTTCGCATGAAGTGTTTTTGAAATACCGTACTTAGACCAATCCAAGTTACTGTTGTAGATATACTTTATACAGCTTTTCTTCAAGAACGGATCTTTTGTCGAAGATTCAAAATATGCAACCAATTCTGCCAAATCGGACTTTTCCCACCCCTTTACCTGCGTAAAGGCGTTAAGTCCCGTACCTGTTATGACAATCTGCGATGCCAAAAGCACGAATAATTTTAAATCTTCTTTATTTGTAAACAACGATTTCCATGTATCAACCTCTGCCATATGCTTTATACTTCCGAACAGTCCAAGCAGTTCGGTTTTATTCTTATCTGAAATATCGTCTATATTTTCACGAACAAAATTCATATAAATCGAAAGCTTTGCTCTTATCGCATTTGCCTGTTCTTTTGCATTTTCGCCATTGCCCAAAGGATTTACAAATTCAACATTCTCGCCTTTGCAAAGTTTTTCGATACATTGACCCATATAAATTTCCGTCACGCGTTCTTTTTCGTTCGGGAACAATTCAATATTGTCAAACATAATCTTTGAAAGTTCAAATTTTACGTTTTTCATATTAAGGTCGTTTATAGCCGGATAAAGTTCAAGCACACGTGTTTTGAAAGCATTGTCGCCTGCCGATTTTTTTAGCTTAATAAGTTTTCCGCCTATACCCGTTTTGGTTGTATTTTCCCAAGTTGCCTGCCAGTCAAGCAGTTGTGTCATTGACGTGAAATGATACTTTCTGTATATTTCACGAAGTTCCTCAATGTCAAATCCCAACAGCATTGACTTTGCACTATGCGGAAATTTTGTATTTTCTATATCAATATAGATACAATTTTTTCTCGCCTCAATGGCTTGACCTGTTATATTATTGTGCTGTTTTATAGTTCCGTGGAACACAATCTGTTTTTGTTTATCCGACGGTAAGTACACATTATACGTTGAAATACCTGTGTTTTCGGAAAGACTGATTGGTAAAAGCCACTTTAATGCAAGCAAATACATTTGCACCGTTTCCGCGTCATTTGCCGCGATACATATATTTTTAATATCATCCGAAGTCAGAAGTCTTGTCGCTCTGTCTAAAACATAAGTCAATTCATACTTATGTTCGCCGATAAAGTTGATAACCTTATTTTCGACACCTTCAGACGGTGCGATATTATCAAGCGGTTTCAAATAATGAACAATCTGACCGTTCAAATCCTTTTCGGTAAGATTCGTTCTGTAACGCTTATGTCCGATATATCTTTCCGGCAAAAAGTTTTCGTCAACATCATCAAATATAAACGCATGAGCAAACACATTGCCCGGTTGACCGTCAAAATCATAACCGGCATAAGAAATCTGCATTGCAACATATCTTCCGTCCGAAAGTCTGAACGTTCTGAAAATTTTCGGAAACAGTTCAGGCACTGTCGGATCGCAAGGTGTCTGTGTATATTTAATTTCATTGTTTTTCGGAAGTCTGTAAGTAGCAAATCTTATTGTTTCATCAATATTTTGCTTTGTAAGTCCCTGTGTGCATGAAAACACTCTCAGCCCCGACTGATTGACAAGTCCAAGTTCGGGATCGGACAGGCTATGCTGTACAGAGGTATAGATTAACTGATATACCTTCATTTTATCTGACCATTCCTTTCTATGCCATATAGCATAAATTAATCAAGTTCTTTGAGTCCCGTATACAATTCAAAGTATCTGCCTTTCTTTTTAAGCAGTTCTTCGTGAGTACCTCTTTCGATAATCTCACCGTTTTCAAGTACCATAATCGCGTCCGCATTACGAATTGTAGACAGTCTGTGTGCTATAACAAACGTGGTTCTGTCCTCCATAAGAGCGTCCATACCCTCATTGATATGCTTTTCCGTTCTTGTATCGACGGAGCTTGTTGCCTCGTCAAGCACAAGTATCGGTGCTTTTGACAAAGCGGCTCGCGCAATATTCAAAAGCTGACGCTGACCTTGTGAAAGGTTTGAACCGTCCCCCTTTAGCATTGTATCATAGCCTTCAGGCATATTTTTTATGAACATATCCGCACAAGAAGTTTTCGCCGCCTGTCGAACTTCTTCATCGGTAGCCGAAAGTCTGCCGTAACGGATATTTTCCATAATTGTGCCTGTAAACAAATGTGTATCTTGTAAAACCATCGCGATGTTTTCTCTTAAACATTCAAGGCTTATATCCTTAATGTCAACACCGTCAATAGTGATTTTTCCTTTATTGATATTATAAAAACGTGTAATCAAGTTGGTTATTGTCGTTTTACCCGCACCTGTTGATCCGACAAGTGCTATTTTCTGTCCCGGGTGGGCGAAAATAGAAACATCTTTCAAAATTGTTTTATCGGGATTATATCCGAATGTCACACCCTCAACCAAGACGTCACCGTGTACTTTATCAAGTACACGTTTTTTACCGTCATCTATTTCTTCCGTCTCGTCCATTACGTTAAATACACGTTCCGCACCGGCAAGTGCCGACATAATATTTGTAACCTGCTGTGCAAGTTCGTTTATAGGTCTTGAAAACTGTCTTGAATAGTTTACGAAAACAGTAAGACCGCCTATGTCAAGTGCGGAAAACGGAACACCTCCGCCCCAACGTGACGCGAATGCGATTATTGAGCCGACGCAAGCCGTCAATGTGTAGTTGACCTGGCTCATTGCGTTCATACAAGGCCCCATAATTCCGCTTATAAACTGTGCCTTAACCTGTGAAGTTCTAAGACTTTGATTAAGCTCGGAAAATTCATTTACGATATTTTCTTCATAATTAAATACCTTAACAACCTTTTGACCTGTAACGGTTTCTTCGATATAACCGTTTACTTTACCCAAGTCGGTTTGTTGTTTCATAAAATATTTTCGCGATTTACCGGCTATGGCAGTTCCGATTTTTGCAATAATCGGTGATACCACGATCGTCACAACCGCAAGCACCCAGTTTGTGTAAAGCATAAGTGCAAGTGTACCGATTAAAGTTATCGTACCCGAGAAAATCTGTACAAGAGTCGAATTAAGCATTTCGCCGATAATATCAACGTCATTAGTAAAACGGCTCATTATATCACCCGTAGGGTTTGTGTCAAAATATCTGACAGGAAGTTTCTGCACCTTACGAAACAAATGCTCTCTGATACGTTTCAGAGTACCCTGTGAAACGCTAATCATAATACGTCCCTGCAAATATGTTGCACCGACACCGAGTACATAAACCACTGCCATAAGTGCAAGTCCTGCCATAAGCGAAGTGATTTTCTGCTGAGATGTTTTGGTCGAATCTATAAGTCCGTTAATAATCGGTCTTAAAAGATACGAGCCGCACAATGTTGACGCAGAACTTACCAAAACACACACAAATGCCGCCGCAATTTTATGCTTTTCCTGTTCCAAATACGAAAACAGTCTTTTTGCAGTCGCCTTTGTGTTTTTAGGTTTCTGTTTTTTCTGATTTCTGTTCCTGTTCGGTGGTCCCATTGGAGGCATTTTACTTCCATAGCCTTTCTGCCCACATAGTCAATGCATTTCTTATCGTGGGCTGATAAGATGTACAAATATTAAGAAACTTCTTTTTCTTTATCTGTTTGAGAATAGTAAATATCGCGATATTCTTCACAATTCTTCATAAGCTCATTGTGATTTCCCATACCGATAATCTTTCCGTCCTCAAGCACAATTATTTTATCCGCGTCTATTACGGATGTAATTCTCTGTGCTATTATTATTTTAGTCGAGTGTTTCAAACTCGTTGTAAACGCTTGTCTGATTTTAGCCTCTGTGGCTGTGTCAACGGCACTTGTACTGTCGTCAAGTATAAGAATTTTCGGCTTTTTCAAAAGTGCTCTTGCAATACACAATCTCTGCTTTTGTCCGCCGGAAACATTAACGCCGCCTTGTCCGAGTTCCATATTATAGCCATCCGTAAACGCGTTTACAAATCCGTCAGCCTGTGCGGCATCCGCAGCGGCACGAATTTCTTCCATTGTGGCATTTTCGTCACCCCAACGAAGATTTTCTTCTATACTACCGCTGAACAATACATTTTTCTGAAGTACCATACCGACGCCGTCACGCAAATTTTTAAGCCCATAATCCTTAACGTTCACGCCGTCAACAAGCACTTCACCGTCTGTAACGTCATAAAGACGCGGTATAAGCTGTACAAGCGACGATTTACCCGAGCCGGTTGTGCCGATTATACCGACAATTTCTCCCGGCTCTGCGGTAAACGAAATATTTTCAAGTACGTTTTCTTTACGTTTTTCGTAATACTTGAAATAAACATTTTTAAATTCAACTCTGCCGTTTTCAACTTTCTTATCCTTTTGACCCGCATTTTCATCTGTAAGGTCTACATCTGTTTTAAGCACTTCCGTAATTCTTGTCGATGACGCAAGTGCACGCGAAAGCTGTAAGAAAAGCATTGAAACCATCATAAGTGACATAAGAATTTGCGTAATATATGTTGTAAACGCAGTAAGGTCACCAACGCCCATACTTCCGCCTACAACAAAATTACCGCCGAACCATACCACAAGCAATGTTGTTATATTCATTGCCAACATCATAATCGGCATTGTCGTTATAACGATTTTCAAGGCTCTCATTGTAGTATTCATAAGGTCTGAGTTGGCATTTTCAAATTTTTCTGTTTCAAAATCCTGCCGTACAAAAGATTTTATAACTCGAACATTCGTTATATTCTCTTGTATACCCGAATTAAGATTATCAAGTTTTTTCTGCATTGCACCAAATCGCGGAAACGCGGTTTTTAACAGCAATCCTATCAATACCGCCAGTATCGGAATAACGAATGCCAATATAAGCGCAAGTTCTTTATTAATTGAACAAGCCATTATAATACCGCCTATCAGCATACCCGGTGAACGCATTGCCATAATCAGAAGCATTCTAACCATATTCTGCACTTGCGTAATGTCGTTCGTCAGACGCGTAACAAGTGAGCCTGTCGAAAAGTTGTCTATATTCTTAAATGAGAAGTTCTGTACCTTTTCAAATACTCCCTGTCTTAAATCCGCACTGAAATAAACCGACGCCCTAATCGCAAAGAAATGACCGCCGATACCGCCGATTATCATAATACAGATACACGCAATCATAAGCAACGCCCGCGACAAAATATATCCCGTTCCAAGTCCTGCGACTTCCGCACCGATACCGCTGTCAATCATTGACGCCATAATTTTAGGCAACACGATTTCCCCCGCAACTTCCGTAAGCATAAGCAAAGGACCTAATATGAAAAACAACATATACGGTTTTATATACTTCCAATAATATTTCAAGTTAATCTTACCTTTCTGTCAAGCAGGCAATCCAATTATTCAGCCGCCTTATTCTTCTTGTCCAATGCCGCCTTGATAAATGAGGCAAACAATGGGTGCGGACGGTTAGGTCTTGACTTGAATTCAGGGTGGAACTGAACACCGATATACCATGGGTGATCAGGAATTTCTACCATTTCAACAAGTTTATCGTCAGGTGACTGACCTGAAATAACCATTCCCTTGTCTGTTATTTCATTTCTGTAGAAGTTATTAAATTCATATCTGTGACGATGTCTTTCATAAATAAGGTCACTGTTATAAACCTTTTGTGCAAGTGTGTTCGGTGTAACCTTACACGGATACAATCCAAGACGCATTGTACCGCCCAAATCTTCAACGTCACGCTGTTCAGGCATAAGGTCGATTACAGGATGAGTTGTATCAGGGTTAAGTTCAGATGAATTTGCGTCCTTGTAGCCAAGTACGTTTCTTGCGTATTCTATAACCGCAATCTGCATACCAAGACAAATTCCAAGATACGGAATTTTGTGTTCTCTTGCATATTGAGCGGCAATAATCTTACCCTCAATACCTCTGTCACCGAAACCGCCAGGTACAAGAATACCGTCAGAATCTTTAAGAAGTTTATCCGCAGTCTTTGCAGTAACTTCTTCACTGTTTATCCACTTGATATTAACGTTTGAGTAATTCTGTATTCCGCCGTGCTTTAGCGATTCAACGATACTGATATATGCATCGTGCAATGATACATATTTACCTACAAGTGAAATTGTAACTTCTTCCTTGCCGCCGTTCATAAGGTCTTTAACGACGTCAACCATCTTTGTCCAATCGTCAAGCTGTGGTTTTCTGTCCTCAAGTCCAAGACGGTTACATACAACCTTTGCAAGTCCTTCTTCTTCAAGTGCAAGAGGAACTTCGTAAAGCGTATCAAGGTCAAGGTTTTCGATAACACATTCAGGTGATACATTACAGAATAGCGCAATCTTTTCTGCAAGTCCTTCTTCAAGAGGCTTTTCAGTTCTTAAAACAAGTACGTCAGGCTGAATACCAAGGCTTAGAAGTTCCTTAACACTGTGCTGTGTCGGCTTTGTCTTTTGCTCGCCAGATGTTGAAAGATACGGTACAAGTGTAAGGTGGATATACATACAATTTTCCTTACCGACTTCCTTTACAACCTGTCTGATTGATTCAAGGAACGGTGTAGATTCAATATCACCGACTGTTCCGCCGATTTCCGTAATAACAATATCTGTGTCCTGCGTATTTGCAACACGGTAAACTCTTGACTTGATTTCGTTTGTGATATGCGGAATTACCTGTACGGTTCTTCCCTCATAGTCACCGCGTCTTTCCTTTGAAATAACCGACCAATAAATTTTACCTGTTGTTACGTTTGAATTTACGCTTAGGTTTTCGTCGATAAATCTTTCATAGTGTCCAAGGTCAAGGTCTGTTTCCGCACCATCATCTGTAACGAAAACTTCACCGTGCTGATATGGGCTCATTGTACCCGGGTCCATATTGATATAAGGGTCAAACTTCTGCATTGTAACCTTATATCCTCTTGCCTTTAACAATCTTCCCAATGATGCGGCTGTAATGCCCTTACCAAGTCCTGAAACAACTCCGCCTGTTACGAATATATACTTTGTATCCATTTTTTCCTCCTATTTACTGTGTCTTTTAACAAACTTCTCTATTCTTTTAAGTGCTTCTTGAATGTTCTCAATCGAATACGCATATGAACAGCGTATAAATCCCTCTCCGCTCTCTCCGAACGCATTGCCCGGTACGACAGCGACTTTTTCTTCCATAAGCAGATTTTGACAAAATTCTTCACTTGTCATACCCGTAGATTTTATGCAAGGGAATACATAAAATGCTCCGAGCGGTTCAAAACAACTAAGCCCCATTGCTCTGAAACCGTCCACTATGTAGCGTCTTCTGTAATTATACTCACGACGCATTTCTGCAATATCATCGTCACAGCTCTTTAGTGCCTCAATCGCAGCGAATTGTGCGGTTGTCGGTGCTGACATTATGCCGTACTGATGAATTTTTGTCATAAGCTTTATAATTCTTTCAGGACCTAACGCATAACCAAGACGCCAACCGGTCATAGCGAATGTCTTTGAAAAACCGCTTACAACAACTGTTCTTTCTTTCATACCCTCAAAATTTGAAAACGGAATATGCTTTTCGCCGTCATAACGAAGTTCAGCATAAATCTCGTCTGACAGTACCATTATATTTGTACCGCGAAGTACCTCTGCAATAGCCTCCAAATCTTCCTTTGACATAATTCCGCCTGTCGGATTATTCGGATACGGCAGAATTAAAAGTTTTGTCTTGTCGGTAATCTTTTCTTTCAGCTGTTCCGGCAAAAGTCTGAAATTGTCCTCTTCTTTTGTTTCAATCGGAACAGGAACACCGCCTGCCATAACCGTACAAGGGCGATAACAAACGAAACAAGGCTCCGGAATAAGCACCTCGTCACCGGGATTAATAAGCGTTCTCACCATAAGGTCAATCGCCTCACTGCCTCCTACCGTTACAAGAACTTCTTTTTTCGGATTATATTTTATATCGAATTTTCTGTCATAGTAATTGCAGATTTCTTCACGCAATTCCATAAGTCCGGCATTTGCGGTGTAGTGCGTCTGTCCTTTTTCAAGCGAATATATACCTGCTTCACGAATTGCCCAAGGTGTTGTAAAATCAGGCTCACCGACGCCAAGCGAAATAGCGTCGTCCATTTCTGCAACTATATCAAAAAACTTTCTTATGCCTGACGGCGGTAAAGCCGAAACTACCGGTGAAATAATTTTTTCGTAATCTATCATAGCGTAATTACCTGTCTTGTATCCTTTTCATCGTCCTCGAATACAATTCCTTCCTCTTTGTATTTTTTTAGCACAAAATGAGTTGCCGTTGAAATTATCGAATCCATCGGTGCAAGCTTCTGCGCAACGAACAATGCCACTTCTTTCATACTCTTGCCCTCGATTGTAACGGCCAAGTCATATGCACCGGACATTAGGTAAAGTGATTTTACCTGTGGGTATTTGTAAATTCTCTCTGCCACCTTATCAAATCCTTCACCTCTTTGCGGAGTTATGCGAAGTTCGATAAGTGCAACAACAACGTCTTTGTCGGTCTTATCCCAATTTACAATGGTTTTGTAACCGACAATAACGTTTTCCTTTTCCATTTTTTCAATCTTGTCGGCGACTTCCTTTTCCTCCATACCAAGCATCTGCGCGATTTTCGCTCGTGATACATTACCTTTTTCCTTGTCAAGAATGTTTAAAATTTCTTCCATAAAAGTCAGCCTCCAATACTTTGTTCTGTAACCGTTTTCACATTTTTACATATGAATAGTCATTTTATCTTATAATTATATCGTATTTACGCTAAAAATGCTATACCTTTTTTCAAAAAAGTTTCACAAATTTAAAAAAAATTAAAAAATCGGTGTTTTTACACCGATTTGGGTTGTATTTTTGCCACCACTCCGTCACTTCGTGACACCTCTCCTCAAGGAGAGGCTCTTAATCGGCTTCCATTGAGGGGAGCTGTCAATGCCGGTTGACTGAGGGGTGGCTTCACCTTTGTTTTTTCCTTTGCCATCACTCCGTCACTTCATGACACCTCTCCTCAAGGAGAGGCTTTTAATAGGCTCCCATTGAGGGGAGCTGTCAATGCCGGTTGACTGAGGGGTGGCTTTACTTTTCCACTTCCACAAGTTTAACGTCCTGTTCGGCAAGTGCCACTTGCCATTCATCTGTCAGTTGTGCGTCTGTAATAAAGCAATCTATACCGTCAAGGCCCGAAATTCTCGGAACACCTATTTTACCGATTTTATTTTTATCGCAAAGGAAAATTGCCGATTCACTACACGAAAGCATTGCTTTTTTTATTTCAGCCTCGCCCTCGCTCGAATCAACAAGCCCACGACCAAGCGTTACACCTCTGCATGAGAAAAAGCACTTATTCGCATAATAATTTTCTTTTATTGTTTTTTCCGCAACACGTCCGATATACGACATATTTCTCGGCGTCAGTTCACCACCGACGCACACAACGTGAATATGGTCACACATTGAAAGTTCATTCACGATTTTTTCAGCATTTGTAATAACAGTTATACCACGTTTACCTTTTATGTATCTCGCCAAGTGCCATGCCGATGTACTTGCGTCAAGAAATATAGTTTCACCGTCTTTTATAAGGTCAGCCGCATATTTTCCGATACGCTGTTTACCCTCATAATTCACCGTATCACGTTCCGTTATTGCAAGTTCGATTTCGCTGTTATCAACAAGCGTTGCACCGCCGTATGTACGAACAAGCACGCCTTGTTTTTCAAGTTTTTCAAGGTCACCGCGAATTGTTTCGGTTGTAACCTCAAACTGTTTTGCAAGTTCCACCACAAGTACACTCTTGTTTTTATTTATTATCTGCTCTATTCTGTTTCTGCGTTCAACTGCAAGCATATCTAATCTCCATTCTTATTTGTTGTATGTATTTTATCATATTTTCCCTATCTTTTCAATACGGTGCAAAAATAAAAAGAATACGCTTTTATCTTGCCACCCCTCAGTCGACTTTGTCGACAGCTCCCCTCGATGGGAGCCTTATATACCTCTCCTTGAGGAGAGGTGCCCGTAGGGCGGAGTGGTGGTTTCGTGTGGAACGGCACCCTTGACGTCACTTTTCAGCACTACCACGGGCGACCAATGGTCGCCCCTACAACCGTATTCCACCTCTGCTCTCCGTTTTCCCTCGCCCCCCCTCAGTCGACTTCGTCGACAGCTCCCCTCGATGGGAGCCTTATATGCCTCTCCTTGAGGAGAGGTGCCCAAAGGGCGGAGTGGTGGCTTCGTGCGGAACAGCACCCTTGACGTCACTTTTCAGCACTACCGCGGGCGACCAATGGTCGCCCCTACGACAGTATTACACTGCCCCAAAATTCAAAAAAGAGAAGCCATTGACTTCTCTTTTTTACTACTCACCATACTTAACCCCTTGATATGTATCGCGTTTAACCATAAGTTTATCAATTTCATTAAGCACTACAAATTTCTTCAAACTCCACAGCGGACCTACAAGTGAATCACGACCGCCGTCACCGGTAAGTCTTTGTATTACCGTTTCTTCCGAAAAAACTTCAAGCTGATTTACTATCGTTTCAACGTAATCTTCAAGCGTCATAAGTTCAAACTCACCTCTTGCGTACATATCTGCAAGGCGAGTATTTTTCAAAACGTGCAGTAAATGCAATTTCACGCAATGCGGATTAAGTTTCGCCACCGCCTTTGCACTTTCAAGCATCATATCTGTCGTTTCACCCGGCAAGCCGTCAATAAGATGTACGCACACATTTATATTTCTATCCTGTAATTTTTTATAACCGTCCAAAAACTCCGCATATGTATGGCAGCGATTAATCTTTTCACCCGTTTCATCAAAAACAGTCTGCAAGCCGAGTTCGGTCACAAGATATGTTCTTTCATTCAATTCCGACAAATAATCAAGCACATCATCTTCAAGGCAATCTGCACGCGTCGCAATACTTATCCCAACCACGTTATCCTGTTTCAGCACAGGCTCAAACCTTTCACGCAACACGCTTGCAGGTGCATATGTATTTGTATGTGCCTGAAAATACGGAATATACTTAGCCTCGTGCCACTTTTTATGCATACGCTCCTTGACTTCCTCAAACTGCGTAAGAATATTATGTGACGGATCACCGGCAAAATCACCGCTGCCGCTTGACGAACAATATATACACCCTCCGACGCCCTTTTTACCGTCGATATTCGGGCACGTAAAACCGCCGTTTAACGCCACCTTAAACACCTTACCCCCGAATTTCTGCTGAAGATGATAGTTCCATGTATGATATCTTTTATTGTCGTTTGAATACTTAAATTTATTCTCCATAATTTTCTCCATAAACAAAGGGACTGTAGAAAAAACATAATTTTTCTACAGTTCCTTTTAGGGTTCTGAAATTTTTTATTACTTCTTCAATTCAAATGAGTTACAGTCTGTACATTCAACCATTGTAGGATTAGCCTCGTGCGTACCCACTTGAATACTTGAAAGTGAACAATAATCTGCTGAATCACAGTGATTTGCACACTGCGTTACAGTACATTTAATACTTTCGTTCTTTTCACCGTTACAACATGCCATGATATTTTACCTCCATAAAATAATATTTAATACCGCCTCTGCGGCACATAAATATTATTTGCAGTTAGGTTTAAAATATCACAGGAAAATCATACTAATTTTCTATCAAGTTTGAAACTGCCGTAAGTGTGATTTCGTTGTCTTTTCTGTCGGCAGTGATTACGCAGCCCGATGTAATCTGACCTGTAAGCGACAAGATTGAAAGTTTATCCTCCAAAAGTTTTTGGATTGCTCTCTTAAGCGGTCTTGCACCGTATCGCTTATCGTAACCCTTTTCCAAGATAAGTTCCTTCGCTTCATCGGTAACAACAAGTTTTGCGTCTTTTTCCGCAAGTTTTGCGTGAATATCCTTTAGTAATAGGTCAATAATCTGTCTTAGATTTTCCTTTGTAAGCGGTTTGAATGTTACAATTTCGTCAATTCTGTTAAGGAATTCAGGCTTAAAGAACTGTTTTAAACTCTTATCCACGTTATCGTCAAGTTTAACTTCATCATTCGAGTTAAACCCTGCCGCAGCCGACTTAAATTCAGAGCCTGCATTTGTTGTCATTATAATAATGGTATTTTCAAAATTAACTATTTTACCGTGACTGTCCGCAACACGTCCGTCATCAAGAATTTGCAAGAACAAATTAAATACTTCAGGGTGTGCTTTTTCGATTTCGTCAAGCAATATTACGGAATACGGCTTTCTTCTAACCTTTTCTGTAAGCTGACCGGCATCATCATATCCGACATATCCCGGTGGTGAGCCGATTAATTTTGAAACCGAATGTTTCTCCATATATTCCGACATATCAATTCTGATAAGCGATTCTTCGTTATCAAACATAACTTCCGCAATCGTCTTAACAAGTTCTGTTTTTCCGACACCTGTCGGACCTGCAAATATAAACGATACAGGACGTTTTCTTGTAGTAATATCGGCTCTGCCACGTCTTATCGCACGTGAAACAGCCTCAACAGCCTCATTCTGACCGATAACTCGCTCATGAATACGCGATTCAAGATTAAGAAGTTTTGTAGATTCATCCTCCGTCAAGCGATGTACGGGAATTTTAGTCCACCCCTCGATAACAGCCGCAATATCGTCAAACGTAATCTCTGCTTTTTTAGCCTCGTTTTCAGCCGTTTCAATGTCTTTTTCAACTTTAAGTTTTTCTGTTTTTAAGTTGGCTATTTTTTCAAAATCGCCATCATCGGTAGCCGTTTCAATATCTTCCTCTATGACATCAAGTCTGTCCTCCAACAATTTAACGTCATAAAGTGCCTTATTTTTAAGATTTACTCTTGAACCTGCTTCGTCTATTACGTCAATAGCCTTGTCAGGCAAAAATCTGTCTGTTATATATCTTTCCGACAATCTTACCGCCTGTTCGATTATATCATCAGAAATTTTTACAGAATGGTAATTTTCGTAATAATCCTTAATACCTTTCAAAATCTCAATACTTTCGTCAATAGAAGGCTCGTCGATAAGAACAGGCTGGAAACGTCTTTCAAGCGCGGAATCCTTTTCTATATGCTTTCTGTACTCTGTAAGAGTTGTCGCACCGATTATCTGAATTTCACCTCTTGCAAGCGCCGGCTTTAGAATATTCGCCGCGCTCATTGCCCCTTCTGCATCACCTGCCGCAACGATATTATGAATTTCATCGATTACAAGTACAACGTTACCTCTTTCGGCAGCCTCGTTTAAAAGACTCTTTAATCTCGCCTCAAACTGTCCTCTGAACTGTGTACCCGCCACAAGTGCCGTAAAGTCAAGCAAATAAAGCTGATAGTCAAAAAGTTTAGGCGGAACGTTCTTTTCATATATTCTGCAAGCCAATCCCTCTGCAACGGCAGTTTTACCTACCCCCGGCTCTCCCAATAGAACAGGATTATTCTTTGAACGTCTGTTCAAAATCTGAATTACACGTTCAATTTCCGCATCTCTGTTTACAACTCTGTCAACCTCGCCTCTTGCGGCTTTTTCGGTAAGATTTGTGCCGTAAGTATCAAGCATGGTCTTTTTCTGCTTTTTCTTCGACTGCTTTTTGTCTTTCGACTTTTTATTCTCCTCGGTACTTTCGTCACTGTTTGAGTTAGAGCCAAGATTATTAAAGAAATCTTTAAACGCATCAAGAGGAGCAGTAGCCGCTCCGCCTTCGACATCCTCACCGCCTGAAATCTGTCCGAGCATTTCCGACAAATCGCCGTCCATACCCGGCATACCTTCCATACTCTCCATAAATTCGGACATCTGATTATTTATATTTTCAAGTTCTTCGTCAGACACACCGAAATTATCTATCATTTGATTAATCGGAGCAATCCCCAGCTCTTTTGCACATGACAGACAAAGTCCTTCGCTTGTGGTCTTTCCGTTTTCCATTTTTGTAATGAAGAAAACCGCAGGGTTTTTCTTACATTTTGCACATAATGTCATCACTTTTTTCCTTTCTATATATCTTAAAACGGTTTTACCGCTGAAAATACACAATTTTTGAAGTTATTATACCATATCAATCTAAAATTTTAAACCCCTTTTTAAGTATGTTTACAAATATTTCACTTTTCACAAAAATAATTGGAATATATTGTAAAATTATTTCATATATTTCATATATAGAATAAATTTCACAAAAAGGACAAGTTTTATTATGAATACACAACAGTTAAAAAACAGTAAATGTATAGCGGTTTCAAACTATAACCGCCGTCAAAAATCTTCACATCTGAAAGGCGAGCTTATAGCATTCTTTTCAGTATTATCTATTATATGCACCTGCCTTTATATTATAATTTCATCTCTGCCATACTAAAAAATTACCCATATATAATTTATTTATTTAGAAATAATTATAGAATTTGCAAAAAATATCATAAATATATTGCTTTTTTCAGCCAAAGATAGTAAAATAGGCTATGAATATTTTATAGGGGGTAATTTAATGTCAGACGGCAGTATGTTTTTGACTGTGTTTAGCATAATTTTACAGGTATTTTCTTTATCAATCGGTATTTACTATCTTATAGTCGGGATTACGGGATTTTTACCGATAAAAGACAAGAATAAGAAAATTTCCGACAAAACACATAAATTTGCACTTATAATATCTGCACATAATGAGGAAGTCGTTATCGGTAATATGGTTGAATCTTTGAAACAGCTGGATTATCCCGATGACGCATATGATATTTTTGTAATTGCCGATAATTGTGACGATAATACTGCAAAAGCGGCTGAAGATGCCGGTGCACTTGTATATGTAAGAAATGTTCCGGAGCTTAGAGGCAAGGGACATGCGCTTGAATGGATGTTCGACAAGCTTTATAAAATGGACGAACAATACGACTATATATCTGTATTTGATGCGGACAACCTTGTTGATAAAAATTATCTAAAAGCTATGAATGAACGTGCAAACCAAGGCTTTAAGGTCGTTCAGGGTTTTCTTGACAGTAAAAATCCATACGACTCTTGGATTACGGCAGCTTATTCATTCTGTTTTTGGAGTGTAAATCGTATATTTCAACTTTCAAGATACAAACTCGGTCTTTGCTGTGAGCTTTCGGGTACAGGCTTTATAATCGCACTTGACACTTTAAAGAAACTCGGTTGGGGTGCAACCTGTCTTACGGAAGATATGGAATTTACAATGAAACTTTCTCTTAATGACACACGTGTGGCATTCGCTTACGATGCTGTTGTTTACGATGAAAAACCTTTGACCTTAAAACAGTCGTGGCGTCAGAGAGTTCGTTGGATGCAAGGACATTGTGACGTTGCATCAAGATATTTCTTTAAACTTATCAAAAAAGGCATTAAAGAGAGAAAACTTTCGTGTATTGACTGTGCTGTATATCTTGTTCAGCCGATAAGAATTATCGCAACAGGTATCATTACATTCTTCGCATATGCACAAACATTTCACCCCGACGGTGACTTAGGATTTATTCAGCTTTCATACATATTCGGTAATTCGTGGCTGTGGAACGTAATCGTTATTTTGCAGTTCTGCTATACACCGTTCGTTATATGGTATGAACGCCGCGAATTTAAGCCAAAAATGGTATTTTACTACTTCACATATATTTTGTATAACTTCACTTGGGTGCCTATCGCAATTCAAGGTATGATCGGTAAAAACAAAACCGAATGGTCACATACAAAACATACTCGCACAATTTCTATGGAAGAGTTAAATCGTTTAAACAGTAAATAACATATTTTAAAAACCGCTTTATGCGGTTTTTTTATTGCCCCAAACGCTTGACGTATTATTGCATTTATTGTATAATAAATCTTATAGAGAGAAAAGCAGTGCGTGGCAGTCAAATTGTATGATTTGCTATTGTTTTTCGGAAAAATAATTAAACATTTAATTAATGGAGGAAGAGAGTAATGTTAGTTGAAACAAAGGCTAAAGTAGGCGTATTTTCTATTGCATTAGGAGCTTATCTACCTCAGTTCCCATCATTGGTACCTGAATTTGAGGCTCAATACGATGCATTCAAGAAAACACTTCCTGACACTGTTGAAATAATCGACGGCGGAATGGTAACAACAAAGGAGCAGTCACAAGCAGCAGGAGATTTATTCCGTGCCGCAGACGTTGACTTGGTATTTCTTCAGTTACTTACATATGCAACATCATACAATATGCTACCGGCAGTAAAAGACCTTGATGTACCGGTTGTTCTTGTAAATATCCAAAAGCTAAAGGCTTTGGATTATGACCACACTGATATAGCGTCATGGCTTGGCGAAGGTTATGCCTGCGGTGCAGTCGGCGAAATGGTTGCAGACCTTGAAAGATACGGTAAAAGACACGCTGTAATCACAGGTGTTGTTGAAGGCGGTGACCCTGGTGTACAGGCTGAAATCGACGATTGGTGCCGTGCAGCTCAGGTTAGAAGAAGATTCAGAGATACAAATATCGCTCAAATCGGCAGACCTTATCCGGGTATGATGGACCTTTACATTGACGAATCAAACCTATACAGAAGAATGCACCTATATACAAAGCAGTTCGACTGGGAAAAGATGTGGGCAATCGCTGACAACATCACAGACGAAGATGCAATTCGTGCAAAGGCTCAAGATATTCTTGATACATTCGACATCGAAGGCGGCGGAAGTATCGAAGAAGTTTGGGATATGGCTAAATACGTTGTTGCTTTCGAGCAATGGGTTAAGGACGAACATCTTGGCTTAATCGCATCTCACTATGATGGTTACGCTCAAGGTAAAGCCGGCGTACTTGACAGTATGCTTATCCCTGCATTCTCAATGCTTATTAAGCAAGGTACAGCTTGTGCTGTTGAGGGTGATATGAAGGTTGCTATGGCTATGAGTATCCTAAAGACTATCTCAGGTACAGGTCAGCTTGCTGAAATGTATTCAATCGACTTTAACGACGATATTGCAATCATCGGTCACAGCGGTTCGGGTGATGCTGATATTTCAGATAAAAAACCTACAATGAAGATTGTTAAGGTATTCCACGGTAAAACAGGCGGCGGTTACCTTACTCAATTCTATCCGTACACAGGTCCTGTTACTTATCTTGCAATTACACAAGACGGTGACGGTCACTTTAAGTTTATCGTTGCAGAGGGCGTAAATGAAGAAGGTAAGATTCTTTCATTCGGTGATACAAATATGAGAACACGTTTCACTTGCGGAGCAAGAGAATTTGTAAACCGTTGGAGCGAATGCGGTCCTACTCACCACTTTGCAGCCGCTACAGGCAGACATATCGATACAATCTTAAAGGTTGCTAAAATCTTTAATGTTCCTGTTGACATCGTAACAAGATAAATAAAACATATAAAAGCAAGCTATTCACGTGGCTTGCTTTTTTTGTACATTTAATATGAAATTATTGCTTTAAAGTTTAATATGTGTTAGAATAAAAAAGGAGGTAGAACCATATGTCAAAATACGAAGAAAAAATAACAGATAATTCACTTTGGTACACCGCCACCCCTACCCCGCTTACATTGACATTGCCTTTTTACATAACCGAGGCAGGTCATTTTCGTGCAGAGGCTGATTATAAAGTGGAACGTGACGAACACGACAGTTATCTTTTGTTGTACACAATAAAAGGCAGCGGTACAGTTGTGAGCGACAAAGTTTCTTTGACCGCTCTTCCTCACAATGCCGTTATGATAAATTGTCATAATTATCATAAATACTTTTCAAATAACGAAGAATGGGAATTTATATGGATTCATTTAAAAGGCAGTGCAGTGTCGGCAATGTTTGATGTTCTCTACCCTAACGCGGTAAATATTATTTCCGTAAAAGACTTTTTGAGTTTTGAACAACAGCTGTCGGAGCTTATATGTAACGTGACAAAAAATGATGTTCTCAGCAGTATTTCCACTTCTTCGCAAATACATGATGTTCTGAATACACTTGTTATTTACACAATCGAAAATGAACAAAAAAGTCAAAAACGTCAACATTCGGATGATATTAATATGGTAATTGATTTTATTCAAAATAATTACTCCGATTCAATATCCATTGATGATATGATACAGAATATCCATATTTCAAAATATCATTTTATCCGCCTTTTCCGTAGGATTATGGGTACAACTCCATATAATTATTTGACAAATTATAGAATAAATAAGTCAAAATTGCTTTTGCGTACAACAAATAAATCAATCGCAGAAATATCCGAAGAATGTGGGTTCCTTGATACAAGTAACTTTATATCACAGTTTAAAAAGAATACCAATCAAAAACCAACCGATTATAGACGCGATTTTACTTAGTTTTTCTTCCCTACTTTTTACTCATACACTCCTGCGGAATGAAAACAGTCTGACGTACGGTAAATATAATTTAATGAAATAGGTAGTGAAATGTATTATGTTAAAATAAAAAAACATTAAAATTACTGATGCATATATTGAGGCTGATTATATACCTGAATGCAGCTCTGAATGCGGTCATATTAAAATGAATAGAGTGACAAAAGAAATTGATGTGAGAAGTGTGATAGGTTTTAGCGACACATATACTCGTATGGCAATAAACGGTTTAGAAAGAATATTATACGACATAAAAAAAGATCCGTCATATACACCGAATGAGCGTTTAGTAATGTGGTACTAATTAAAATTATGATATAAGGAATGATTAAAATATGAAAATTATAGGATTTAAAGAATTAAACGGTTGTAATAGTTGTTTAGAAAGTTTGCATAGTAATATATCTGATGTCGAATATGAAAACAAGGAACAAATATTGAATTATCTAAAAAAAGAAACATTTATCTTTGTACGTTTAGATATTTTGCGTGATATATTTACGGGCGATACCATATCATATGAAAATCGTGTTTTAGGCGATAACGAATACGTATGGAGTGATGAACTAATATATTACGTAGAAAAATACAATGCAAAGTTGCCTAACGAATTTGTAAATCATATATTAAAATCATATTAAAATATGTTTTCACCCAATGTAATTATAATGTCATATGGTTAAGTGCGATTCTAAATATGACATACGAGTTAAAAATACATTAAAATCTGTTGCAAATGTCAAAAAATATGGTATAATAAAAGAGAATACAGACAGTTAAGAGTGATTTAGAATGAAAGAACTTAAACCATCAACCAAATTAGACGGAACACCTGAAGAAAATGAACGAGCAATTCAAAGAATAATTGATAGCTTGTCCGAAGAAGAAAAAGCAGAATCAATGTCAGATAAATACGCATACCTTGACGAAGATTAAAAGCACGTTTTTAGACGTGCTTTTTTGTATGCAAGAAAAATCAGAATTTTTGTTATAATTCAATCTTTTCACCTGTTTCACGATTTACAAAATTAATTTCAAGTTCACAACCAAGAGCATTGGCAATGGCGGTCAATTCCCTTTCGTCAAAATTATTACGCGACATTTTATTTGACAAATTCTGTCTTGAGCAATTTAATTGATTGGCTAATTCAGTCATTGTAAAATTATTGCGTTTCATAATTACTTTTATTTTTTCTGCTGTTGTAAGCATATAAATCATCCTTTCTATTGTATCATCTCATGTTAACATTATACACTTAATAATTTAAAATATAAACAAAAAATCTAAAATTTCAACTCACACGCGCCGCGGGAAGTGTGATGGTATCACATTTTCGGCAAATCTAATTAGTAATTTAATATTACTATACTTTCGCACATAAATATGATTATATAAACATTTACGCTACACAATCGAATTTGTCCGAATTTAGACGTAAAAAAGGTACTGCATACGCAGTACCTTTGTAAGCCGTAAAATCAAATTAAAGTACAGCTTCCCACAATTCAGGATGTGGATTAGCAATAACTTCTGTATTGATAAGCACGCCTTGTTCAGTCGCAATTCTTGCCCCTGCCTCAACGCCTGCTTTAACGTCTGCAACGTCACCTGTCATTGAAACAAAGCACTTACCGCCCAAACCACGAGCCACACGAACTTCGATAAGTTCGATATCACCGGCTTTAACAGCAGCGTCGGCTGCTTGAATTGCACTTGCGGCAGTAAATGTTTCAACAATACCGAATGCTTTCTTTTCCTTAACATCGGCTGTTCCGCAAATTGCCTCAAATACGTTATCACCAAGATTACCTATTACAAATTTATCAATAAGTGCATCTTCTGCGATAAGTTCCGCTCTGTCAACAGCCGCATGAATAGCAGAAAGTTCTCCGCCTACGATTGTGACAAATTTACCCGGACAAACCGAACCTGAACTTATAAGCACGATACCCGCACTCTTTAGCATTTCATCAGTTACAACAATACCCTTAGATACGTTTTTTACTTCAACTAATCCTATTGAATTCATCATCTCTCACCCACTATCTTTCAATAATAACAAATCTGTCTGTGACTGCCTTAACCTTGCCGTCAATGCTTGCGTGCATTGTTGTACCAAGGTCCTCGTATGCTGTTTGAGCAACAACGTCACCAACTTTAACTGTATCGCCGACCTTTACAGTAGCACTTGCCGGCTTACCAACGTGTTGTTTAAGTTCAATATAAACTTCATTTGGAGCAAAGTCTATATACTTTCTTTCAACGTGTGCTTTAACATACTTTCTTATTCCCAGTCTGTCAATCAGAACAGACGAAGATACAAGTCTTGACGCTCTTTCAGGTCTTACCTGTTGTGGCGCTTGATTATTCTGACGTCTTAGACCCTTTCTTCCAAGAGCACCTTTGACGTCCATTGAAATCTTCTGCGGGTCAAGCATTTGCTGACAACCGATAACGGTACAGACACCGCAACCGCAGCATAGAGCCGACTGCAAAAAGCTTTCTGAATCTGTAACTTCACTGTGCGATGCCGCACGAACTGTCTTATGCACATTGATATTATATCCAAGCAAGTTTCTCGGACACATATCACTACACATTGTACAGTTACAGCAAGCCGCAGACGCACGCTTTAATGTCATTGAAATTGGCATTCTCTTACGTTGAATGATAGAATGAGTTTCAGGGAATATAAGAAGTCCCTTAGTTGTCTTAGTAACAGAATCGTTTTCCAAATCAACAAGTCTTCCCATCATAGGACCGCCGTTAATAACAGCCTTACCGTCAAGGTCACCGTGTCCTGTTGCCTCAAGCAACGCCTTAATCTTCATTCCGACAGGAACTTTAACTGTAATATCCTCATCAACGTCACCGCCGATTGTTACATACTTTTGAGTAACAGGCTGACCGTTTGTAATTGCACAGTGAATGTTATAAACAGTTTCAACGTTAATAACCATTACTCCTACCATTACAGGGATTGCTCCCTCCGGAATAATCTTGCCTGTTGTTTCATATGTAAGTACAACTTCGTCACCGGCAGGATAAATGTCAGGGATTTCCTTAATTCTTACCTTTGTACCCTCAAGTGATGCAACAATTTTTGTATCCAAAAGGTGCATATTCTTACCCTTAATACCGATAATTGCCTCATCTGCACCCATTGTATCAATTAGTACATTAAGTGTATCAACAAGTGCCTGAAGGTGATGTTCCAAAATGTGATGGTCAACCATCATCAATGGTTCACATTCTGCCGCATTCACTATAATCTGTTTTACTTTGTCTGAAAATTTTCTGTGAGTAGGGAATCCGGCACCACCGGCACCGACTATACCTGCATCATATACAATTTTCTGAAGCTCTTCAAATGTCATTTTGCTTCTTCCTCCCCAAAGAGTTATTATGTGGGTTTATTTACTGAATTTAATCAGCATTGTTTCTCGTCAAGTATACCGACAATCGTTGCGTCAACAGGTGAATTTGCATCACCGATTGCAACTCTCGCACTGCTACCCGTAGTAATTATAACGTCCTCACCGATACCGGCGCCGACTCCGTCAACTGCTACAAGGAACTTATCGACAAGATTTTTATTTTCAATACATTGTACAAGCATAAACTTATATCCCACCAAACCTTCAAGTTTATGAGTTGATACAACGCTTCCATATACTCTGCCAATAATCATTATTATCAATCCTCTTATTAGACAAAAAGCCTAATATGGTTATTTTTCTAAAATCACAACTCTGTCGCCTGTCTTTATTGCACAGGCATTTGCGTCATCAGTATCGATGTGCATTTCCGTATTAAAGTCTTCTCTAACTCTGACCTGAACGTTATAGAAACGTGTCGGTTTTGAGTTTTGGATTTCAACATCAACGATGTCATTATCCTTAATTCCATACTTTTCTGCCTCTGCAGGAGTCATATGTATGTGTCTGTTGGCTATGATACAGCCTTCATTTAAAAATATACTGCCCTTTGGACCAACCAACGCCATCGGCGCACTGCCCTTTAACTCGCCTGAAGGACGTACAGGCGGACTAACCTTTAATTTAAAGGTATCTGTTCTTGAAATTTCAACTTGTGATTGTTTTCTGACAGGACCAAGTACACGAACACCCTCGATTGTACGAAGTGACGGACTTACCAATGTTACACATTCTTCTGCCGCAAACTGATCACCCATAAGCATTTTCTTTACAGTAAGTTCGTGTCCCTTACCGAAAAGAATTTCCAAATGTTCCTGTGATAAATGAACATGTCTTGCCGACACGCCGACTTTTATTCCTTTATTATCTTCTTTTTGCTTAATAATATCTACAACTGCCTTAGCAATCATATCTTGCAAATTGTTGTCCATTCCTTTTTCCTCCTAAAAATTGAGGTTTCATTCCCCATAGCTGTGACGGGAAAATTAAATTTCCCCGTCAGCCATGTCGGAATCGGACTTAACGTCCATACTTCGCCTTATGTATTTCTACATAAGAATTTTTACTTACTAAATCAAACAGCAGGTAAAATCTTTTCAACGTCACTGTGTGGACGAGGAATTACGTGAACTGATACAAGTTCACCAAGTCTTGAACCTGCTGCAGCACCTGCGTCTGTTGCAGCCTGAACTGCACCAACGTCGCCTCTTACCATAACTGTTACAAGACCTGAACCGATTCTTTCTGTACCGATTAGTGTAACGTTTGCAGCCTTAACCATAGCATCTGCTGCCTCGATTGCTGCTACAAGACCTCTTGTTTCTACCATACCTAATGCTTCTACTGCCATTTTGAATTTCCTCCTATTTTTTCTTGGGCGAATGCCCTTTTTTACTTAATTTATTTATCTAAAAGCACCAATGTGCAAATTAGAACTTAATTATTGTGTTTTCTTCGGACGACCGCGTCTTCTTGTTGCCGGTTTCTTTTCGGCAGTTGTTTTCGCAGTCTTTTCCGTTTCTGTTGATTTCTCAACTGTTTTTGGTTTTTCAGCCTTAACCGGAGTTTCTTTTATCGCTCCGACGTGTGTTCCCGCAATTTCCGAGTTAGGCTTTTTCTCCTCCTCGTCAAGATGCAAGAACTTAAATATCTCATGATGAGGTCTTGCTATAACCTGTGACGCTTTCAAACATCCGTCCTTTGTAGCTCTTGCCACACCAGCGTCAACTGACGCTTTTACAGAAGTAAGTTCGCCTCTTACGACTATTGTTACAAGTCTGCCTCCAAGCTTACGCTCTGTTGCAACAAACTCAACATCAGCCGCTTTCAGCATATCGTCAAGCATTATAATAGCATTTCCCAACGCTGAAACCTCAACCAAACCTAATGAATATTCCATCTGCTAACCTCCTACTTAAATCGAAGGCAGGATTTTGGCAATGTCATCATGCGGACGAGGAATTACATTAACTGCATAAACCTCTCCGATTTCTTTTGCCACTGCCTCACCGGCTTTAACAGCCGCCGTAACAGCGTCAACATCGCCTTGAATCACTACATTCACAAGACCTGAGCCGATTTTCTCAGTTCCGACTACCCATACGTCAGCGGTTTTGGTCATAACGTCGGAAGCTTCAATAGAAGCGGTAAGACTTCTTGTTTCGATAAATCCTAATGCCTGCACTCCTATATCATTCCTTTCCTTAAATTTACGCTACGCGTTATTTGGTATATGACCTACCTTATCTCTGCCGACACTTGTTCGGTTCGCCATTTTTTGCGAATCGTCGGTTGGTCTTGCAATTATGTGCTTATTTATAAGTCCGGATATGCTCTCCGCTGTTCTTGCAGCCGCGTCAACCGCCGCAGTAACGGCACTGACACTGCCTTGAACTTTGACAGCCATAATAAGCGGTACTTCTACCGAATCGGCGTTTGCCGGCTTATTTGAGTCGATTGCAATAACTTTAACGTCTGCAGCTTTTGCAGCCGCGTCTGCCGCTGTTATCGCAGTAACAAATCCGAACATTTCTATAATTCCTATTGCGTCATTCATACTTATTCAGCCTTTCTTCCGAGGTTTAGATTAAGTCTTTTCTGACGTAAGCTATTTTCAATCCCTTCTGAGCAAGGTTTGTTTCAAGTGCCTCGTTCATTTCTTCAAGTGGGAATCTGTGTGTAATAAGTTCCTTAATAGGCAATCCGATTGCGATTGCTCTCTTTAAGAAATCAAATGTTGTAGCATAATCTCTAAGAGTATATACCCATGAGCCTACAAGCGTAATTTCCTTTGAGCAAAGGTCAAAGTGAGGATTGATTGTAGCGTCACCGCCGTTGATAAAGAAACCAAGTTCACAAAGTCCGCCGCCGTTTCTGATGAACTTATAGATATTGCTGTGAGCAACAGGCGAACCTGTACACTGGAATGCAAAATCTGCAAGATGTCCGCCGAAAGCGTCCTTTACAGCATTTGCAAGGTTATCGATACCCTTGTAGTTCATAAAGTTAACTGTTTCACCGGCACCCATTCTCTTAGCGAATGCAAGTCTTTGTTCATTACCGTCAACTGCAACGATATTTTCAATACCCATTGTGCGTAGAACTGCTATACAGATAAGACCGATAGGTCCGCAGCCCTGAACAACAACTCTTGAGTTAAATCTCAAAATGTTAGTTGTCTTTGCTCTTTCAACAGCGTGTACCAAAACCGCACATGGCTCGATAAGAATTCTTGAATCAAGATCAAGGTCGCTTACGTTAAATACTGTTGAACCACCTCTGATAAGAATGTAGTCACTGTACCAGCCGTTTAGGTGAACGTTATCATCAGGAAGAAGTCCGTAAACGTCTGCACCGCCTACATTTTGCTTATTAAGGTCAAACATTGTAATATCAGGATCGTCTTTGAAAATCATACAAGTAACAACCTTATCACCGATATTTAAAGGTTTACCTGCGCTGTCTTTCTTAACGTTTTTACCCATCTTTACAATTTCACCCGTACCCTCGTGTCCAAGAACAACAGGGATAAGTGAGAATGGGTCATTCTTATATTCGTGAGCATCTGTACCGCAAACACCGCAGCCTTCAACTCTTACAAGAATATCGTCATCACCCAACTCAGGGATTGGGTATTCCTGAATTTCAAAGTGCTTTAATTCTGTCATCATAGCAACTTTTGCAGTCTTTGGAATGTCACCGCTCGGAGCTGCTTGTGCTTTTGGAGCTGATGCAGGAGCACCACTTGTCATTTCTTGCAAAACCTGTTGTACAAGCTTTGCTACATCATTTTCGTTTATATTCAAGGTTTTCACTCCTTTTTATATGATATTAAGTGCGTCTGAAAGTACGCATCTTCTCTGACGTGTAAAACTTCTCGGAGAAGTGATACCCTCACCTGTCGGACCGGCAATAGTAAAGGTTGTCCAACCTTCAGCGTTAAAGCCGATACCTGCATATGACGGAGCATTCTTAACAAATATTGTTGTACAGATTGCTTTTGCATATTGTGTCATATGGTCAACATTCTTTGAATGAAGATGAGCGCTGTGACGATTGCCGTGTTCAGCCTTAACAGCCATTTCAACAGCCTCGTCGAATGTATCTACTCTGACGATAGGAAGTATCGGCATCATAAGTTCTGTCTGAACAAATGCCTGTGAAAACTCTGTTTCACAAATGATACATCTAATATCGTCACCGACATTGATACCGATTTGAGCAAGAATCTTCTTTGCGTCACGTCCGACCCAATCCTTATTGATAACACGTTTTGGCTGTTCGCCCTCTTTTTTAGGCTTTGACCAAACAAGGACAACATCCTCAAGTTGTTTAACTTGTGCCGCATTGATTAGGTAAGCACCGTTCTTCAACATATTCTGAATAAGCTCGTCCGCAACATTTTTCATTACGAAGCATTCTTTTTCAGCGATACAAGGAAGATTGTTATCAAATGTACATCCGTCGATAATATCTTTAGCCGCCTTTGGAATGTCGGCAGTATCATCAACAACAACAGGAGGGTTACCTGCGCCTGCGCCGATAGCTTTCTTTCCGCTTGAAAGCAGCATTTTAACAACGCCCGGACCGCCTGTTGCAACAAGCATTCTTACTGATGGGTCATTAACCATCTTAGCAGAAGTTTCTCTTGTCGGTTCTTTTACTGTACATACGATATTTTCCGGACCGCCTGCCGCAAGAATAGCTCTGTTGACAAGGTCAACAGCATATGCTGAAATTCTCTTTGCGTGCGGGTGCGGATTGAATATAACACCGTTACCGCCTGCAAGCATACAGATACTGTTACAAATAACTGTACAGCTTGGATTTGTTGACGGTGTGATTGCACCGATAATTCCGAACGGAGCCATCTCAACAAGTGTAAGACCTCTGTCACCGGATAGTGCACGGGTTTCAAGGTCAGATGTACCAAGAGTTTTATCGGCAACAAGGTGATGCTTTAAAATCTTGTGATAAACATTACCCATTTTAGTATCCTCAACAGCCAACTTAGCCATTGGTTCAGCCTCTTCATGAGTAAGACGTCTGATTTCCTTTATAATATTTTCCCTTTGTTCTTTATTATAATGTCTAAAGGTCGTGTAAGCTTTGTTACAAGCTGCAATGGCCTCTTCCATTGTATCGAATACACCAAGCTGCTTTCTTGCAGGCTTGTTATCGAATGATGAAATATCCATTCCGGCAATAACGTTTTTAACGATTTCGCTTACTTGCTTTTCATCTACCATTAACTTTTCCAACCTCCTCAAGCGAATCGTGTTTTAAAATACGCGTCGGCAACCATTGCAAGAGTTGTATCTTGCTCTTTTGTGCCACCCGAAACTCCGATTCCGCCGTATATTTTTTTGTCTGTTCTAAGCGGATAACCTCCGCCCAACAGTAATATTCCGTTTCCGTTTGTAAGTCCGTCAAGCGAGCCGCCTCTTGATTCATCAAGTGCGATATGTGTAGGCATTTTCAGTGCTACGGCTGTATAAGCCTTATCCTGTGACGCCTGAACGCTTGCTATGTAACTATCATCCATTGCGTGAAGAAGTACAAGATTTGCACCCTCGTCACGAATTGCAACAACCACTTTAACACCTAAAATCGTCGCCGCTTTTTCAACTGCCTCGGCAAGTTCTTTCGCCATAGCAATAGTCATCTTTTCGGGACTTTCATGTTTGCAATTTCCGCCGCACTTACATTGTTTTTTACACTCTTTTTTCACTTCCGGTTTAGGAGCAGAAACAGGTTTTGCGACTTTTTTTTGTTTAACGGTTTGTCCAGAGTTAAGGCGTACTGCCAACTCATCGACAAGTTCATCAATAGTTTTCATGATGTTTCTCCGTTACTTATTTATTAAGTTGTTCCATAACTTTCTTTGTTACTTCTGCAACAAGGCTTTCCATATCCTTATTTGATGATGAAGGAGTCGGGCAAACCTGTGAAGGAAGCGGTTGGAAACCATGATAAGCGGCTGATGATTCTACGCCGTACTTTTTATTAGCCTCTGTCGGTGACATTGAGCAAGTATCGTCACCTTCATAACAACCCGGACAAAGCTTTTCCATAGGGTGCTTACCCGGAACGCCGAATTGTTTTCTAAGTTCAACAAGTTTCTTAACTTCACCGCAAGGGATTTCCTTTTCACCGCCAAGCATTCTTGCATAGAAAAGTAGCTTTGCGTAAAATTCTGTTGATTCCATTCTGAAGAATGCTGTGTTTAGGTCACAACCGAATGAAAGTGCACCGTGGTTTGCAAGTAGAATTGCATCATAATCTTGAAGATATGGTTCAAGTGATTCAGGAATTTCCATTGTTGACGGTGTACCGTATTGTGCGATTGGCACTGCACCAAGGAAGATGATAGCTTCCGGCATAATTAGCTTGTCAAGCGGAATACCTGCGATAGCAAATGAAGTTGCAATCGGAGGATGAGCATGAACAACGGCATTTACGTCCGGTCTTTGCTGATAAACCTTCAAGTGCATTTTGAATTCTGATGAAGGTTTCCAAGGGCCGTTAGCCTCTTTTAGATTACCTTGTCCATCAACTTTACAAATCATTTCAGGAGTCATGAAACCCTTACTTACGCCTGTCGGTGTAACATAGTAAGTGTTGTCATCAATTTTGACTGAGAAGTTACCGTCATTTGCGGCAACAAAACCGTCATTATAAATTCTCCTTCCGATTTCGCATAATTCTTTCTTAATTTCAAAGTCAGACTTATACATTTGTTTTCCCTCTTTTCTTTGTTTTTTTTGGTTTTATTTTGTTTTGTCTTTATTATACACCATATAAGTCTTGTTGTAAAGACTTTTTTCTGTGTTTTTGTGCTGTTTACCGCACAGACAAATTGTAAATTAATATCTTTAACTGTACATTATTATTTTATCACAAAACACCTATACTTTGCAAGTCTTTTGCGTAACATTTTGCACAATAAAACTTATTATTTTTTCCGCTTTATCAATAATATACAATCGTAATAAGTGAATTTTGTGAAATGTAACCAAAATGTAATATTGTTGTATTATAATTGCAATCTTACACTGTATTTCACCATAAAAAATAACGGACGCATTCGCGTCCGTTATTGTATTATTCTGTTCAGAAATTAGTCTACAAACCTGTAAATAACGATTTCTTGTAGAGAACCCTTATCACAGAATCTTGCTATTGCATAATCACCTGTTTTTGTTTCAGAATCATATGGCTCAAGATCTGAAATCTCACTACCGTCTGTATCAATAGAAGCCTTACCGGTCTTTATATTGATTTCAATAGTATCCATAAGCTTTGATGAGTCGAATTGAAGAGTATTCAATGCACTTGCATCAATTCCAACCTTAGCCTCATCATCAAGATCTGATGAAAGCACTGCACCATATACCATCATATTACGAGCAATAAATTGGTTATATGCACCAAACGGTAGAGCATCGGCTACAGTCTTACCTTCATATACTTGTTTATACACATCATCTGCGTCAAGTACCAAGACAATTCTATCTCCACCATCATAAAGAATATAATCGCCCTCTGATAAGTAATCAGTCAATTTAGCACCAGATTGTGCATTCCAAATATCTGTTGTTGAATAGAACTTGCTACCACCCTGGTCTGCAATAATGCCGTTATTCTTACCCTTGTTATTCAACTTACCTAAAACAGCATTCTTTGTTGTTGTAAGAGATACTTCTGCACCATTAAAGTAACCATTGATTGTGTAAACTGTGTTGTCATCATCATCAACACCAGTTTCAATTTCATTAACGACCATTGTAGGATTGTTAGCAGCCGTATCAATATCCTTTACTGCTGCAAGAGCATCCGCACTTGAAGTAAAGTTGATAAGAATTGTAGGAACATTTGTATTTTCAAATTGACCAACAACGAAATCACGGCTTGAACCGTTTTCTCTTACCACATAAGAACCTGAATTTACTGTACCAACCTTATAGTTGTCTGCATTTTTCATATCTTCTGCAGTCTTTGGAACTGACATTTCAACAATACCGTCACCAATCTTATATCCGCCAACAAGACCAGATACAACCGAAGTACTCTTTAAGTTTGTTGGATTAATTCTAAGAGCCTTGTCATCAGAAACTGTTTTAGCATTAACTGCACAATATAATCTTGTAATATTGCCACTTGAATTAACTTTATACTTTACAAGTCTAATTGCAACATTTGCATCAGATGAAAGTTTCATAAATGAATTTGCACTTACAAGAGCTGAAATTGTTGACTTAGCCTCTTCTTTTGAAGAAAGTGTTGTAGCAGCTGTTGCTGTAGGAGCCCAGTAATCAACACTTGAACCAAGCTTATATTCAGCTGACTTACCGTCTTGAGTCATCATTTCAATAATGTAACCGCTACCATCTTCTGAATCATAGCCGTTCATAATCCAACCATACTTTTCGCCTGACTGAAGAACACTTCCGCCTGCTGATTCAATATAAGCTATACGACCGAACATATCTGTATAGAATGTTGATTGTGTACCGCTTACAAGATCGCCAACTGCAACGTTTGCAACATCGTACTTTGTACCGTTGATTGTAGCATAGCTCTTGTCAACCTTCTTTGAAATACCTGACGCCGAACCTGTAAAGCTTTCGCCTGTTACAACAACGTCAACAACTGTATCGTCAAGACTTCTTCTGATTGTTGCTACATCGTTCTTCTTTAGGTTTCTAAGTCTGATCTCGTTACCTGCTTTTGTAACAGAGATTGTTCTGTCTTCTGAATCGTCAAGTTTGATTGTTAGCGCCTTTGTATCGCCGAAGTTATCGTCATCTGCTACTTTACCTACGATTCTTTCGTCTGTTGCACTTGAAACTACCATTGTTTCATATGAATCTACGAATACAACATCAAATACATCGTCCTTGTCACTGTCTACAAGTCTGATACTGCCGTTTTCAGGAAGTAGTAAATCATTGATTGATTCGCCCAATTCAGCAAGTTGGCTGTTTGATATAATCTTACCGTTATATACGATTGATGCACCGGCACAGTTCTTTTTCTTGCTTACGCCTTCGATTTTGAATTTACCTTCATCTGTATCAAAGCCTTCAACTGTTTGAATATCATCAGCATCAGCCTTGAATGTTGTTGTCTTTGATGCGTCATATGTTACTGCAAGAACTTTTGGTGTAAGACCGCTGTTTTCCTTGTAGTAATATGTAATCTTTTGAGCAAGGTAATCTTCAAGACCTGTTAGGTCACAGTCAAATAGCTTAGCTTCATCGTCTTCATCTGAAACGATTTCGATTTGACCGTCTTGAACGTCTGTTGAAGATACGCTTGTCTTTGATGTAGCTGTAAGAACACCCTTCTTATCGATAACGTCAAACTTAGCCTTTGCCAATGTTCCGTTAGCTTTGTAAGTAGGAGCACCGTTCTCATAGCCGTTGATTTCCTTGTATTGACCAAGAAGTGCATTATACACCATCTTGATAACTACGCCACGGTCTGAGGCAACGTCTGCCGCACCCGGTGCGTTCTTTGTGATTTCAAGGTCTGACATACCTGCAACCTTGATATAACCGTTAGGATATCCGCCGTAATATTCAGCGTCATCCTGATAGTTCATAGCATTTACAAGCATTACACATACTTGAGCATATGTAACTTCGCCGTCAGGAACAAATGTTCCGTCGCCCATACCGCTGATGATATTAGCCTCTAAAGCTGTTTGAATTTGATCAGCAGCCCAGTGTGATGATGTTACATCTGTAAAACCGTTCTGATATGTAGATGTTGATGTTAAATCAAGCATTCTTAGAACGATTGATGCCATTTCCGCTCTTGTTACCTTTGAATCAGGCTTTACACTACCATCTTCATAACCTGTGATAATACCAAGTGCACTACATAGTGAAAGTGCCTTGTCATAATAACTGTCGTTATCATAGCTGCTACCAGATGTAGTAGGAGCAACTGTAGCTACAGGAGCCTCTGTTACAGCAGGAGCCTCTGTTGCCTCTGCACTGGCAGGAGCCTCTGTTGCCTCTGCATCGGCAGGTTTTTCTGTTGCTTCTGCAGAAGTTGTTACAACTGTTTCAGCGTTTGTATCTTCATCTGCAAAGCCGACAACGCCGACTGAGCCTACAAGCATTGCTGATGCCAAAAGCGCACAGATTAGTTTTTTCATCTTGTTACCCATTTGAATACCTCCATAAAATTTAAAAATATAATACAAATTGGATTTTTCCAATTTCTATTAACGAAAATCACAGACAATTATATAGCATTGTCAATACAATTAACAGTTAAAAATCAGTTATAATTGTCTAATTTAAAGACTATTTTCGGTTGTTTTTATAAATTCAACCTGCTTCATTTTTTTCTCTTGCCAACCTTGCAAATTCCCTGTACTCCAGCGGAGAAACTCCGGTATATTTTTTAAATACCTGACTGAAATATTGTGAATTTGAGCCGTAACCGACTTTTTCTGCAACTTCGTAAATTCTGTCCTTTTTACCCTCTATTATGAGATCTTTCGCCATTTCCATACGTTTTTCCATAACATAATGAGAAAAATTCTTGCCTGTTTCTTTCTTAAACAGTTTTCCAAGATAATCGACATTCGTATATAATATCGTTCCGGCAAGCCATCGCAGTGAAAGATTTTCATTTTCGATATTCTCATCGATTATGTTAATCGTATCACGAATAAGCGAACTGTATATTTTGTTAGATTCCGGTGCATTGGCTTTTGCGATTTCAAAACCGTTCTGTTCAATGAAAGATTTAATCTCACTAAGCTTTTTAGCCGCTTGAACAGAAACAATTCCTTTCATATACTTTTCGATTTTTTCAACACTGCAACAACGAATTATGCAGACATAAAGCTCTAAACAATACGTTTTTGCAACCGCCGGAGTCGGCATAGCCTTTTCAAGTGTTTTAAAAAATCCGCTCAAAAGCATTTTCAGCTTTTCCATATCACCGGTTTTTACGGCGTGTTCAATAGCGCCGTATTCAGCTTGTACACTAACAGCATTTTCGTTGATTTTAATATCGTTTTCATACAAAATCTCGCAACTGTCAGAGTAAAACGAATATCCCATACATCTTTTCAGACGTTCGTATGATGCAGGTGCATCAGCTATTGACGCAATCTTGCTGTATACCGCCATAACATCATACCCATAGCACGCTTTCATAGTATTATGAATTTTCTCAAGTACCGATGTAATCTCTTGCTGTTCCAATAATGTTGTTATAAGAAACAAATGATTTTTTATTGTTGTGCTTAATAATAATCTATCTTCACCGATGTACTGCTCAGAAGTGTTTTTTAAGAAGAATATATCTTCATCTTCACTTTGCTGTGCCGGTTTAATGATTATCATTCTTGTTTCAAGCATACGGTCTACGCCAAACGTCTTACAATATATATTGAATATTTCATATGTATCGCCCGTACCAAGAATGTATTCTCTAAGAAATTGTTCTTTGATAATAGGCTTAACTCTGTCCGCCTCGGAAATAACCATTTTTTCAAAATTGCCTTTGTTTCCGACATCAGAATTATGTATATCATTCAACTTATACATAGACACCTCTCCCTTATAGGCACTTTCTCGCACTATACATTTTATATTATATACTGTTTTTCTTATAATTTCAAGTAAAAAATTTTAACAGAAAGTTCTTTGATTGTTCATAATAGATTATTTTGTACTTTTCCTATATTTAATCACTATATCTTGTCTTTGCGGGAGAAAAATTTTTGTAAAAAATTTATGAATGTATGTTGTTCTTTATACCGTTTGTTTAGCTTTTGATGAATACTGTTGAATTTTGTATTAATATGATAAAAAAATCGACCTCCAAATTATTATTTTTAGAGGTCGGTTCATTCTTATTTATTACTTTTTTATATTCTTTACATATGTATACGGTTGTTGACGGCTGTTCCATATGTAAATATTCATATCGGTATATGTCTTGTTGCTTAAAGATACTTCCGCTTGTAGATTGCTTAAAGTTGCCTTTTTTACTTCAACAATCTTTCCGTTGTTTCTAAATGCCACATAAACCGTCGCATTGCTAATGTTGTCATCTACATTAAGCATTATCTTTAACTTCCCGCTTACAATCTGCGTACTAACCTTGTCAGCTGAATATATAGTTGACGGCGTTGCGCTGTTGTAGTGAATTGTTGCATTAAGCAAATCATCATTATCACCATGATAATCATCAGCAGCAATATCTATTCTTTCCCATTCTTCCCTTGTGCCTGTATAATATACATCTTTTAAACTGCTACAATTTTTAAATGCATCTATACCTATGCTTATTACACTTTTAGGAATTGTTATACTTGTCAGACTGCTACAATACGAAAACGCAAAATCGCCTATACTTGTTACGCTATTCAGAATTGTTATACTTGTCAGTCCACTACATTCCGAAAACGCAGAATCTCCTATGCCTGTCACTCCATTGGGAATTGTTATACTCGTCAAACTGCTGCAACCAGCAAATGCATAATTGTCTATACTTGTTACGCCGGTTGGAATATTAAATATCTTATCAGTTTTTCCTATTGAATATTGTACCAGTTTTGTTTTATCAAGATTATATAAATTCCCATCTAATGAAGAATAGTATTTATTTTTATCATCGACTTTTATGTTCTCTAAACTACTGCAACCGGCAAATACATATTCACCTATACTCGTTACGCCATTCGGAATTGTTATACTCTTCAGACTTTTACAATAGCTAAACGTCCTATAAGCTATGTTTGTTACGCTAGTTGGAATTGTTATGCTCGTTAGACTACTACAGCCATTAAATGCATATTTACCTATACTTGTTACGCTATCTGGGATTGTTATACTCTTCAGACTGCTACAACCCCAAAACGCAGAATCGTCTATACACGTTATACTATTCGGGATTGTTATGCTTGTTAGACTGCTGCAAAAGTTAAACGCAGAACTGCCTATGCTTGTTACACTATTTGGGATTGTTATACTTGTCAGACTTCTACAATCACTAAACGCAAAACTGCCTATGCTTGTTACACTATTCGGGATTGTTATGCTTGTTAGACTGCTACAACCACCAAACGCAAAACCGCCTATACTTGTTACACTATTTGAAATTGTTATGTTTGTCAAGTTACTACAACCATCAAACGCATATGTGCTTATGTTAGTTACCCCTTTCTCTATGACTATATTTTTAATACTTTTTCTATTTGAGTACCACGAAGCAGGCCGATAATCTTCCCTATCGTAATCTTTCATTTTCCCCGTACCACTGATTGTCAGCGTACCGTTATCAAGCGTCCATGTCAAATTGTCGCCGCAAGTGCCGCTTGTTGCCGCACTTGCTATAATCGGCATAAATGATACCATCATAGAAAGTACAAGTACCACACTTAAAATTCTTTTTTTCATTTGTCATTCCTCCTAAGAAATATAGTTTTGTAAATTAAAAAATGTGCCGCGGCATAAAACCAAACGGCACATAAAAACGCCTGCTTTGATTAAATGCTGCGACACATCTACAATTTAACTAAGCATTTTAGTATAAACAGTAATGACAAATAAAGCATATAGCGTTTTTTACAAAACTATATACCAAAATACTTATACTATAAAATTGTAGATTGTCGCAACTTTAGTATATCATATTTTATATTTTTTGTAAAGAACAACAAAGAAAAAACGGCAGTTTTTTACACTGCCGTTTCCTATCTCCATAAATATTTTTCTAAATCAATTCTATCGCCGTCAACCTCAACGCCCTCATTTTCAAGCCGTTCCTTTTGAACGTCAATGCCTCCGAAAACATACATCGGTGCAAGTTTCCCCTCACGGTTTACCACTCTGTGACAAGGAACGTTTACAGGATCGGTATTCGCGTGTAGTGCATTCCCCACCAGTCGGCTGAGTCGTATATTCCCCAATCTCATCGCTATGCACCCATATGTTGTAACTTTCCCTTTCGGTATCTGTGCTACTATATCATACACTTTTTCATAAAAATTTTTCATTATCAATCACCGAATTTATTATACCACGACTGACACGATATTTCAATTATATCAATATTATAAAATCTTCCAAAAGATATAAAATATTGCTCAGTTCACATTCAGAAGCGATTGTATTAATTGCAAATTATTTTTCAGGTTGCACATTTTCAGCATTTTTCATTGCAAACAATGTTTGTTTAACGCTACCGTTTATTTAAACATATAAACAACAAACATTTAAACCAAAGATAGCATTTTACAAAAAAGACAAATAAATAATTTTTCTACAACAAAAAACGGAACAAATATCTTGTTCCGTTTATGGCTCCTCCAGAGTGGAGCCATTTTGATGGACACAAAATAAGCATTTTACCGTTCTTGTATAAACTTCTTATCAAAACACATGTAAATTTGAATATTATCCCTATTTACCACTATTTCTTTTACTACAAGATCAATCAATTCCTTAAATGGAACTGAATTTTCCTCTAACATTTTTTCAGCCTTTTTTATAAGACTTTTCATTTCTTGTATTGTCACTTCAAAATCCGGTACTCGTTGAATTTTATTTATGTTTTCTTTCAATCCGTTTTTTTGATTCTCCAATACTTGTAACTTTTCAATCAAAGATTCTAATGGAGCTTTCGCAATCGCCTCCACGATTCGCTCAATGTCTGCATTTATACGATTCAGTTCATTTTGTAACACTTTAACTTCTTTTTGTTTCTTATCTTGCATTTCTTCAATATATTTATGTTGAATTTCATCAAAATAAGCCTCGTTAAATTTTCTTATAAAATCTTTGACAACTTTTATTACTTTCTCTTCAATCCAATCACGTTTTATACAACTGTTACTGCATTTATAGTTAGGATTTCGTTTACGATTGCAGATATAACTAACATATTTTACTCCTCTGCTATTAAAGGTACGCTTACCAACATAATTGCCACCGCATTCACCGCATTTAATTTTACCTGAGAGCAAGTATTCTTCTTTAGCATGATTAGTATAGGCTTTTTTTCTCCTATTTAATATCGTTTGAACGCTTTTCCAATCTTCCTTTGATATAATCTCCGGAATCATATTTTCTACTTTTATAATTTCATTTTCAGGTTTATATTTATGCCGTGAACGTACTCCAGAAAATTCATCTCTACTTTCCATCTTGTTATAGATAAAAGTGCCTGTATATTTTTCATTTCTCAAAATTTCATACAATGAATTTCGTGTAAACAGCCTATTGCGTTTCGTACGATAACCCAGCAAATTGATTTCTGCTATAATCTCAGTATATGATTTTCCTTCAAGGAACAAACTATAAATCAGTTTTACACCTTGTGCTTCAAATTCATTTACTTTGTAAAAGTTGAACTCATCCAATTCATAGCCTAATGGTGGAATACCACCACAATGTTTCCCTTTTAGAGCATTTTCGGTTAAACCTTTAATAGTTTCTCTCGCAAGATTTTTTGAATAGAACTCTGCCATTGCCTCAATCATTGCTTCCAACAGTTGATCTTCTGGGCTATCACCTAACTGCTCAACAGCTGAAATTAAATACTTACGATATCTTCTAAGTTGAATTCTATACATTGTGCTATCATCACGATTTCTTGCAAAGCGGTCAAGTTTATGTACAATTACTACTTGCCATTCACTTGTTTTGCTGTCTTTAATCATTTGTTGAAACGACTCACGACTATCCCATTTTGCACTTTTCGCTTCATCAACATACTGCTTAACAATTACAATATTATTCTTTTCTGCGAATTCTTTAATCAACCTTATTTGAGCATCAACCGATTCTCCACGTTGCATATCTGAAGAGTAACGTGCATACAATGCAGCTTTCAATATTGTCACATTATTTCGTGATTTGATTTTTTCAAGGTACTCAGCCAACATTTTAATTTTCCTCCTTCGTATAGAGGGCAAATAAAATGTTCTACTGTTACTATATTTGATTATAATATGATTATACCATATATCATATTTTTTGTCAAGGAAAAATACCAAAGAATTAACAATATTACCTTTGCAAAAGGAATTTGCCCCCTATTAAATTCCTTTTACCCATTTTTTCTGTTTTCGTCATCTTGAATTGATATAATAAGTTGTTTAATTAAATCTAATATTCGATTATAGCTTTCTACATCAAATTTATCACTGAATATAAATTTTATATCTTTTTCATTTCTCATGCTGTTCACCTCCTTTCGGAGGTGAATGTTTGTAAATTCCACCATATATATAATTATACTTTATAAATACATATAGTGCAAATTATTATTAAAAACGTACTATATGTAACACATTGTTATGTCATACATTTCATTGCTACCATTTGAATGCTATCAAATCTATCCCCCTCACTATTTTCCAATTTTAATATTTTTGTACTTTGTACATATTGCATAAATTACTATAGGGATATATGTATATTTTTCATAATCTTATTTAACTTTAGCATAAAAGTATTGACTTTGGCATAAAAGTATGCTATACTATAATCAGAAAATAACAAAAGAGGTCAGACGAAAGACAAGGAAGGAAGATTAAAATGAAAGAATATTTAGTTTGTCATATAGACGGAAGAGGTCAATTAACAAAAGCAAGACGATTGACTGACGAAGAAAAAAGTCAATATGTAAAGGAATTCAGAGACAGAGCCTTTGTAGGTATCAGAGGTGAGAGCATAGATTTAAAATATCTTATGTTCGACGAAATTCTTAATTACTTGGATAGAGAATCAGACGGACAATTTACCGGTTCATCAGGAAACGTTTATATCATAAATCAAGACGAATGGGACGAATTAGTACAAATGAATAGTGAAAAAGAAAAAACAGTGAAAAGGAAAGACCTCGAAGAAAATATTGTTTCTTGGAAACAAATAGTTCAAAGATGTGAGGCTATAAAAGCTGCCGGAAATCTGTATGGTACAAAAGAAGAGGCACAAAAAGCAAAGGAAAAATATAACGATTTCTATAATGAGGGTGGAGATGGCTATGTTCCTCATTTTTGGACAGTAGAAGAATATGAAGATGCAAAAATAAAGTTAACAGAACTACAAGAAGAATTAAGTAAAATTAAATAAAATGCAATTTCGACGCATTTCGGTGCGTCGGTGCAATGCAGAGGTGCGAAGAACTGCATTAGGAAAAACAAGCAACCCCTCATCCTATAAAGGTTGGAGAGTTATAATTGACGAAAAGTAGGAGGAATTTAAAATGCAAAAAATCATTAGAGGAAAAAAGTATGATACAGACACTGCAAAGGAGGTTTGTTGTTATTCAAACAATTTACCTTTCGGCGATTTCGACTGGATACAAGAAACCCTGTACGTAAAGCGTACAGGTGAGTATTTCTTACACGGTAAAGGAGGAGCAAGAAGTAAATATGCAAAAGCGGACGGTGATTTTATGGGCGGTGGTAGTGAAATAATCCCATTGTCCGAAAAAGAGGCTCAATCTTTTGTCGAAGAAAACGGCGATACGGAAACCTATGAAAAGTTTTTCGGTGAAGTTTCTGAAGGTGAAACACGGACAACCATTATCCTATCTGAGGCAACTAAGAAAAAGTTGCAACAACTCGCCCTCGAAAAGCGTGTATCTATCAGCCAAATCGTGGAAAAGTTAATTGAAAACGCATAAATAATGAAGAAACGGTTGCTATATCAGTAACCGTTTTTAATTGTTTGTAGAAATCACATTTATATTCATATATTTCTATGATATATCAAATAAAAGAATTATAATCAAACCACTTTTGTACACAAAAAGAAAACCAAATACTTCTTGCTTTGATTTATGTGGTATAAATTGGAAATCATTTTATATTATTCTTTTTCTAATATATATTTAATATAAGTATAGTTCTGGGGGTGTGTCATATGCATAGGGGGAGTACGTCATATGCAGTGGGGTAACAAATGGCATAGTTATGCCACCTAATCGTTTTTCTACTGCTTTTAAATTTCTATATAACTTCATATGTACATTTGCTATACGCGTATTTTCGATATTAATTTTTCTGCGAATCACATTTTTGTATTCCGTACCATCTGTCAATCTGTAAAGCAGTACATAGTTGCCGTTATCGTCTATATTGGTTTGTCTTATTGTTTCTAACATACCTGCAGCTTTTAATTCTTTCACTGCCCTTATAACAGAAACAATACTAATTGAACATCTATCCGCAATTAAACGTTGCGAAACTCTACAACAGTTATCTTCTGCAATATATCTTGCCAAACAGATATATACGCACAATGCTGTTGAAGATAGTCCTTTAGCAAATATATCACTTCGTACCGGAAATGAGTTTTTTCTATTCTTTTTCAGCTTAAAAAGATTACTTGTTTGTGAACCGTTGTTTCTCCATCTACTAATCTTTTTTAATAATCCTTCGTTAAGTAACAATGAGATATATGAATTGTAGGTAGAAACCGAAAAGCCACCACATTTAGCTAATGTTTTGCGTGATGGAAAGCACGTTCCGTCGGCATTTAAAAATTTGCACAATATCGCATAAATCAGCTTACCGTACATACCTACTCTATTATTATCAAAAACAGTTTTATCTACTAAAAAATATCTCATTTCCCTATCCCCTTATCTAAAAAATCGTACAAAAATAAAAACGGAGCTATACACATTACTGTACAGCTCCGTTCACTTCATATTAAAATTATAACTCAAGTTCCGGTTCATATGTATTAATAGACTCAAATTCTTTTTCTTTTTCGATTTGAATATCCTCAACTGCTGTTTGCAGATTTTCATTATGAAAATCTGCACTGTCATACTCCGATACCCTATCAGCCAATTCATCTGTGGCATTTACATCTTCTTTTAAAAGATAATCCACTGTTGCTTTAGGCATAAATATTCCTACTTCATTATCAAACACATCTCTAACCATTTTTAAAGAATATATCTGTTTGATATGTTTCAAAATTTCTCGTGTATTTGTTTTTTCAAGTTTGTCCATTATATCTTGATATTCTCTTTTAATCTTGTTCTGTAATTGTTTTAGACTTTCATTAAAATTCATATCATAATTACTCCACGCATAACCCTGTGCGTCTTGTAGATTTTCAAACTTTTTCGAAACGGTTAAATGCACTATATTATCATAATCAAATTGCAAATCACCTTTTTTTACAAACGAATAATTTTTGTCTGTTAAATTGTGCAATATCACATAATCAGGATTACTTTCAGCTATGCTATATATTTTGTTTTCATCGGAATATAAAAATTCATCATCTACCAAGCCAAAATCTTCTTTTGCAATTTTCAACGCCTGTCCCAAAGAAATATCATTGTATAATGAATTCCGACCGACGTGTAATGCCGAATACGCAATTCCGTATCGGCCATTCTCGTCAGCATATACAAACACCTTATTATTTGCCGCAACAATCTTTATCTTATTGCCCAGCCAATTCATATCCTCGCAAATATCCCCTTTTTTAAGAGGATATTTGTTTGAGATATATTCATTAACATCTGACAAATTTTCAAATGATTTCGTGTCATTTTGCTCTTTTAATACAAATGATTTATTTGCATTTAGCATAACATATAATTTATAATCTTCATTAGATATAAACAGTTTCATATTCTCATCAATAGTATCAATTAGTTTGCCATTCAATTCCGGATACTTTGATAAAATACTTTTCATATTCAATTATTTCACCTTTCTTTCTTCTGATATATTAAGCATTAACTGATTGCCAAACCACATTATCACGATTGCTTGTATTTTTCTTTTTTGTTTCAACACCTTCACCACCGCCGGAGATACGTCTTTTTTTATAATCTCCGACTTTAAAGTGAACAATTACACGTTTAGAACCGAACTGAGCCAAAGCATAGCCTTGTTCTGCTCCAAGCAAGAAATCTCGTTCCGCTTCTTTCAAATCGTAAAGGTTAGATAATTCAAGCAAGTTTTGTCCTTCACAGCCAAAGAACATTTTATAGCAGCTTGTACCGATTAGTTCCTGACCGTATTGCTTGATTGCCGGAGCAAGGAAGTCAACGACAGAATGAGATATTGTCATTATAGATACATTATACTTTCTGCCACGTTTAGCCATATTACGCATATGTATCAATGCAGTTGGAACACGTTGGTCTATCATCATATACGCTTCATCGGCAACTATGATACATCTTTCTTCTCTATTCTGCGATGCTTGCTCCCATACCCATGTCAGAACATTAAAATATTGTATCTTCTTTAATTTTTCATTGCCCTCAGCAAATCCTGATGTATCCAAAGCCACAACCTTACTGTCGCTATGAATAGTTGTTTCTCCATTCCAAATAAAGCTATCGCCACCAACTGCTATATCTTTCATCAAGCCTCTTAACTGAACGTAATCATTATATTCAACTGTACTTACATTCTCTCCACGTTTTTTCTTCATATCTAACTTAGTTATCTCAAACTCAATTAAATCATAAATATCTTTCATTACCGGATAGTCGTTATTAGTTAAATGAGAAATATCACTTTCAAATGTAATACCATACTTAGCATATGCCTTAATTGTCATATCCTTTAACAATGCCTTTTGAGAGGCAGTTATATCTTCCAAATATAAATCAAAAAATGTTTCAACTGTTTTTAGGTGCGAAGCTAAATTAGCCGTATCTTCTTCATCAGGATTTTTTTCATCTTTTGATGACGATGAAACTGTTCTTATCTGCAACGGGTTAATCATTGAACCTTTTGAGTTTGCACCAACCTTAAGAACTTCACCCTCCATTTCTTCTTCTACCATTTGAACATACTCTCGTTCCGGGTCTATTATATATATTCTTGTTCCTCTCATCCATTCGCCCAACAAAATAGACTTGACTGAAAATGATTTACCTTTGCCCGGCATACCCATAACAGTGAAATTGGAATTTGTTCTGTCACCGATACGTTTCCACATATCAAGTATTATCATATTACCGTTAGTATCTTCGGCAAAATGACAACCTGTATCATCTGAAAACGCTGATGATGCTATCGGCATACCAAATTCCATAGCCGACTGTGTTATAATTTTCTCCGAACATCTTAGAACGTCTGCTTGAGGTGTATATGTTGGAAATGCAGACATAAATCCTTCTTTTTGCAGATTAGATAAAATCTTTACTCTCAAATTCAGTGCAGATATTTTGCTTTCCACCCTTGAGCATGATTTTTGAAACTCTTCTTTTGATGTACCAAACGCTAAAACAATACACGAAAAGCGGCCGACTGATTCGCCGGTTCTATCCAATCGTTTAATTGTTTCCTCCGCATTTTCAATACCCTGTTCCACACGTTGCTGTTCGATATAGTTTCGAGTTGATTCAGCAGTACCACGCATTACATTAAGTGTTTTAGCCAATGCTTGCATTAAATCTGCGTTCGATGTCGGTGTATATAATGTTGATACAATCGTATTCGGAATACCCATTATATCAGCAAGCCAACCGAACTTAGGGTGTGGTGTATACTGTGTAATTGCATATGCCCTTACAATTTTATCACCAAACCTAAAAGAATTTTGGTCAAATGATACCGATATAGGAGCAACCGTATCCAAAATAGTTTTTAGCATTGGATCAATTTCAACTTCTTTTTTCTTGCTTGAAGTTTTTTCTTCCACTATCGCTACGTCTTTTACTTTCGTATTTTTTTCGTTCTTGATTTTATTCGCTTCGCCTTTAGTTTTTCTGTTATTTGCCTTTTTTACTTTCTTATTACTTTTATTTAACATTGTAATAACTACAAGTGCTGCTATAATAAGAAGAAATACAATTATTTTACTCACCATTTCCACATTTCCTCCCAATTATCATCCGAAAAATACATAACCGGAGCTTTAACTGCTTCAACTATATTATCTACATCTTGCTCAGCCAATGCAGCAACCGGATCTGTGTATAAAGTCAATACATATACTATTTCTTTTAAATTCAACAGTTTTGCATTCACTCCGGCTTTACGATATTTTTCTGTCATTTCTTTTGCTCTTTGTTGCAAATGTTCAACATTTTTATCCCAAATCGTAACATAGAATTGCGGAGTAAATGATGAATTTTCGGTCGCAATTTTATCTAAATATTGAACTTCCTCATTTATAAATAACTTCCGTTTTTCCGACGCAGTCTTTTTCAATGATAACAAGCCATTTGTAATGCCGGAAATATCTACTGCACCCTGTACTTTTATCAGCCGGTATGGTTCTGTTTCACCGTTTAATTCAGCTATTATCTTTGTAGCCTGTATTACTTGTTCTTTTTCTGTCATTAATTCACGAGATATTGCCTCAAGACCAATCATCATAATTGCAATACCTGATTTATTTATAATCATATTTTCATGTATGCTTTCGATATTAACAAAGTCTTGAGTTGTATCTTGTGTCCCACTATTATTACTTGGTGGAAACAATAAATTTTTTATTGTATTAAACAAAGTCTGATTCCTCCCTTCAAATAAAAAAGGAACTGTAATTACTACAGTTCCAAATCATCATCTGCTTTACTGTTCAACTGTTAAGCTATCTTTATATTCTTTTATAATATAAGCTTCTTCATCTTCAATATGGTTATTGTAGCGATATGATCGTTGCGTGGTTGCAAATTTTATCATATACCTGATATAGTCTACTATACATTGATTAGTAGTATCTTTTACAAAGATAAATACTCCGACAGCCATTGAACACATGATCTCAAACGCTAACTGTATCGAGCTGTGTTTTATAATGAATAGTATTATCCATATAACACTGGTAATTGCCGTAAATGCCAGTGTTTTAAACAATTCCGACATTCCATATCCTTGAAATATCATTGTTTCTGTTTGTATATTTATAGGAATGTATATTTTATTCTTTTCCATTAGTCGCCTCTCCTTTTTTATGATAAATTTATGTCATAATAGTGGAATATTAAATCTTTTATAGCCCATGCACATTCAGCTACTACAAGGAAAATCAAAGAATTTTTTATCCTCATTTTATTCTCAGCTACTCCACCGTCATCGTTGTTAAAATTCATTTTTAAGAAACAAATAACAACTCTGCAAGCAACACCAAGTCTTATTATAATTTGAAGAAATCCAATAATATCAATCATTCTTTCCATAACATCAGCCTTTCTTCGCCAATCCTTTTATCATTTGCGCGATGTAGTATGTTTGCGTAATTCCACCACCGCCACCACCGCCAGGATTATAGATTAATTCCTGAAGTATTCGTGGTGAATTAACTGCCGTTATTGCAAATACTATAGCCCATATTAAATGTCCGCCAATCATAAATGATAATGAAAGTTTACACAACACTACCTGCACCGTTACTGACAAAACAATCTGAAATAATTTGTTTACATATCCGGAAAAAACACCGCCATTTGCATCTATTATTCCTACACACGCTAACGGAAATCCCATTCGTACAATAAAAATTTCCGCTCCACGCATTAAGAATTTCATATATAGCATTATTATCAAAACTAAATATATCAGAATGAAAATAATCATTGTAAAACCGGCAGTATCTATCATAGAACGCAACGTATCTGACAATGATGTCATTCCACCAATCCCCATTACATTCATTATTCCGGTAGTTAAATCTTCTATAACATCGACCAACCAACCATATAATATAGGGAACGTCAAGGCACAAACAAGTGCCTTGACAAAGTTTGTTGTTAATTGTAGCGGGTCTGAAGATGGATCATCCGTCCATGCTATCCATGTATCAAAACCTTTTTTCAGAAACTTTAATACTATTAATACAACTGCAAATCCCATGATGTAATTTAAAATAGCTTCGGGATTAAATGTACTTCCGTTTAAACCTATTGATTTTTCTATCATCAACGTATGGTTTGCCAAAGTATCAAATCCCATATTAAAGTTTATATCAATATCGTCAAGTTCCGTATCAAAAAAGTTATTTAATATCCATTTTAAAAAGATAACAATTATATTGCCCACAAACTATCCCTCCTTTCTTCTTTTATGTAAATACTGATTACTGATAATATGATACCAATGCTTTAATTACACCTGATGCCACAACTATACCAACACCTGATATCAATGATACAATCATTCTGGTCTGCCATTTTTTATGATCCATTTCATCTGCCATATTACGACGAAGCAAGCAATATATAACCATCAAAATCGTTACACCACTTCCCAGTCCTATAATCCAAGCTGTAACATCTTGAATAAGATTAGTTGTTCCGGTGGCTAACTTTGTAGATGATATACTGTCTGCAAAAGCTGCTTGTGCAGTAATCATCATTGCTATTCCTATTAAATTTATCTTTTCTAATATTTTTTTCACTACTTTTATCATCTTTGCATTCTCCTTATTTAAAAATCTTTTCGCCCATATTAATATTTTTATCAGTAAAAACACTTCTTCGTGGTGCCGGCTTTTTATACTTTCGCCAAATCCCCCATAGCTCTACAACCGCATTAATCTTTTCTGTTTTTCTGCGATTGTATCGTTCAGCACGAACATTCGTGTTATGTTTTACATTTCCTAATCCAAACATTTTATTAAATGGTGTTTTAGCCAAGTCATATGCGTGCATTATTACCGGTCTTGAGCCAACTATCAACACTTCAGGTCTTTCTATCAAAGAAAGTTCTTCAGGTTTTAATAATCGCCTGCCCATTAAATTTCTGCTTGCCGATATATTTGCACCTGTCATATCAAACAATCTCGTACCGTTATAACTGTTAGATTCGGAATTTGACATCGTTGTATAATCGCCTATTTCTTCACTTATCATTTTTCTCGTATCCAAGTCAGATGATAGGAATATCCAATACTCGCAGTTTCCCACTATCGTTCTTGCACCCTCTTTACCATACTTCACTTTTTTGCTATCGCTCTCAAGCTGTGCAGTTGATTGTAGAAACAAATTAAAGCGTATTCCTCGACCACCTGCAACTGTTAATTTGGTTGCAAAGTCAGGAATTACGGCAAAGTTACCAAATTCATCAAGTATAAAATTTACTCTTCTTTTCAAACGACCACCCTGTAAATCTGCTACATCTGCAAGTTTGGTATAAATCTGATCTACAAACAAACTTGCAACTCCGTAATATGTAGTGTTATAATCCGGTAAGATTATAAATATAGCTGTTTTTTGGTCATTCAAATCTTCAATTTTAAAACTGTTTGACTTTGTTAAGTTGTACACATTTATATCTGCAAACAGACGTAATGTAGCCAATGCAGATATGTTAAAGCTGCCTTGTGTTTTAGACGGTGCAACCTTCGTTGCCGATATTAATGCCAATGCCGGATGATTAGGATTGAGTGCTTCTATTGTGTCTATATAACGTTTCAACGGTGGGTTATCAGACATTTCACACATATTGTTAATGAAGTGATACACATTGGTAAGATTCTGATATTCAGGGTGTTCCCTGTTGTCATACACCACCGCCAATATGCACGCCGCCATAATTGATTTTTCACCCTCTGACCATATTTTTTCGCTCGATGTATCATTTCCGACTAATGCTTCAGTAATATCCAATGCTTTTTTTTGTGCTAACGGAATATTATCATCATTAATTGCGTCAATAACTTCTTGCAAAAAATTAAAATGGTCGGAACGGTCAGGATTTTTAAAATCAAGAACAAATACGTTATATCCCAATGCCTCAAGGAATGGATATGTATATTGATGAAGTTCCCCTTTCGGATCAGACACAACCATATTTTCTCCGGCAAGTCCTTCTATTCCAATAGTCGGTAACACGATACTTCTCGACTTACCGGAACGTGTTGCTCCTATTACCAATGTGTGCGTATCACTTCCGTTGATATAATATCTGTCCTTTTTTGTTCCAAAAAGTATACCGCCTTTTTCAATATACGATTTATCACTATTCAAATTTTTCACCCTTTCTTTATATCAAAAATAGAAAAATGATATATCCAAGCAATAAAAAAGGAACTAACGGAATTTCTTTATCTTTTACCGTCAGTTCCTGTTTCTGCTGAACATCACTATTGTTCTCTTTCTGATATTTTTTTAAATGTATACATTTTCTTGTCCAAGTAATTGCCGCCGTCAACATAAATGCAGTTGACAAAAGCGGCATTGTCAAATATATAAGAAAAGCAATATCAAAATCGCCACTTCCCAATCTATCTGTTACCGAATGTGACAAACAAATGCAACATATACCGTAAATCAGTATCGTTATCAATTTATACACCATATCAAAATTAATTCCGCTATAAATTCCGTAAACAATTTTTGCTATCAGAATAATACCGCACGTAATATATATAGGTATTGTATATGTGTGCATACAAACAATGTCGCTTACTGACTCAAAGCCTAATACAAGTAATGTCAACATAATTAATATTGATGTAAAATTGATATTCTTCATACAAACATATTCTATTGCACCAACGATACCCATAGTACCCATGCTCAATATTATCGGTATAGCTTTGTGTTTCGTTTTATCCGCTAAGTCTTTTTTCACAATGATATAAAAAATACTGCCAAGACAAAGTCCAAGCAGTATTGATAAAACTAAATACATTGTTTAATTCCTTTCACTTAAATATTACTCTTTGGCATATACACCCATTCTTTTTGCACATTCAGTGCAAATATTTTTACCATTATAGTTAAAAACGTCTTTTGCATCGCCGCAGAAAATACACGCCGGCTCATACTTTTTCAGGATAATGCTGTCATTATCATCAATATATATTTCAACAGAATCCTTGACGTCTATTCCGAATCTTCTTCGTACTTCTACCGGAATTACAACACGTCCAAGTTCATCAATTTTTCTTACTACTCCTAATGCTCTCATAAAATACGCTCCCCTTTATTCTTTCTTCATAAATTCTAAATCGTCATATCCATGTTTCATAAGTTCTTTAATATAACTGTCTTGCTTATTTATTTTTATTTCTGTAAAAACTGTATCAAGTTCATCATCTCGGTAAAAACGAGCCGAACCATACTGATTCTGTCCGGCTCGTTGCGGTATTTCAATATTCTTAGAAATTTTAACCATATCCGATTTATATGTAGATGTTCGTGATAGCTGTGCCGCTATCAATCCAAGCACAATAAATACCTCAAATGCTAAGAATATACTTCTTGCTCCCATATTACTAAATACAAGCTTGCACGTTTCAATGAATGGTGCAAATGTCAACCACTGATTATCTTTGATTAGCATTTTGTGCAATATAGCAGAAACAAAAATATTACACAAGCTTAGCAATACAAACACGATAGCAGCCGTTATATATTTTGTTTTTTTCTTCATGCTTATTTCTCCTCTGCTATATTAAGATATGCTTTTGCATTAAGCATTGTTGCAATAACTTCTGCTTTAGTTGCCGGATAACGACCTCTGAATGTATTATCTTCGTACCCTGACATAATACCATACGCATAGCACTTGCCTATATCTTCTTTGCATTTGGGACACGTTGTGTCCCAATCTGCAACATTCGTCATATCAATATCTGTATCCGGAAGTTTTAACATTCGTGAAACAACTTTTGCTACTGATTGCCTTGTTACAGGTTTTGTTTCATCAGTCATTTCCGTAATTAAAACATATCCCTGCTGTCGAGCATATTCCATATACAAAACAATATCATTTTTATCTTCTATGAAATTCACTGCTAATTTTATAAAATCAGCATTACTCATTGTTTCTTCAGGTTGCTCATCTGCATTTATTATACCGATTTTATTGGCTGTTTCCATTACATCACTGTACCAAACATCTTCAGATGCAGCATATACATTAATTCCGCTTAAAACAACAACCACCGAGAGAGAAAATATAACTAATTTGTTGAATAATCTCATCATGCACCTCATCTTTCTGTATCTGTAACAACAATATTCGGCTTAATTTCTTTGCCCGTATAAATTTGATTTGCTATTTCTGATATGTTAAGTTTTTCTGCTGATTTTTGTGTAATTATAAATGTCGTTGATGTCATTCCTGTGAAATTACCTTTGCCGGTTATTGTTATTGTTGCTGTTCCAACATTGATATTATCGGAATAACTCAAGGTGTAATCAGTATCCTTTTTTAGCGTTTTATTATTATATGTGATTGTAGGCAATGGCGAAATAACGTTACCTGTATATGTTTGTGAACTTACATTAGCCACACTTGTATCAGTCATCGCTCGTGCTGATATACTAAATGTTTTTGACGTTGTTCCTTTAAAATTACCTTTACCTGTTATTGTTATTGTCGCTGTTCCAACATTGATATTATTGGAATAACTCAAGGTGTAATCAACATCTTTTGTTAATGTTGCTCCGTTATAGGTTATAACCGGCAATGCAGAAATCGAATTACCTGTGTATGTTTGATTTGGTATACTTCCGATAGTTGTATCCGAAATACCTCTCGCAACAATATTAAAATTCTTTTTAATTGTGCCGGTATAATCTCCGATACCTGTAATTGATATTGTTGCTGTACCTACATTTTTATTATTGCTATATGAAACTGTATAATCAGTATCTTTAACAAGTTCAACATCATTACAAGTAACAGTAACATTAGGAGCAATAAGTGAACCTGTATATGTTTGATCTGCAACATCACTAATAACTACGGTATTATCCGTTGTATTTTTGAAATCTCTTGCTTTCCAATATATAGTACCTGTTGTTCCCCAATTTGAAGGACACCGAATTGAACCTTTATATTTATCTATATAAATATCACAAGTAGCATATTTTTCTTCTGCATAATATTTACAAGCTGTATATTCAACACTTGTTATACTTGAAGGTAAATTTATTCTCGTCAGACTATCATTATCAGCAAAAGCATAACCTTCAATTTTAGTTACACCATTTTCAACATTAATAGTTTTTAAATCTTTTATGTTCTCGAATGAACGTGACGTTATTGTTGTAACACCTTTAGGGACAGTTAATTCATTGTTTTTAAATCTCGGACCGTTAGAAAATGCTATCTCATCAATTCGTGTCAATGTACTTGGAAGTGTCAAGTCAGTCAAATTGGAACAGCTTATAAATGCTCGTGAATAAATTGATTCCAATCCTTCCGGTAGATTAATGTTTTTTAGTGATGTACATTTTTCAAATGCACTTGTATATATGTATTTTAATTTGCTGTTATCAGGTATTGTAACAGTTTCGAGTTTCGTATAATTATTAAAAGTGCTTTCAGCGATATATTCAAGCGAACTTGGTAATGTTACACTAATAGTATTATTTTTAAATGGTCTTGTTAATCTTTCATTAATTCCTGTTATTCCTTCTTCAATAATTATTTCAGTTACACCACCCGGATTAAATTTTACAGTTTTAGAACTGGTCCATGTCGCTGACAAGCTAGCCGGTACTTTTCCAGAGCCATAAATTGATAAAACACCATCTTCAAACGAATAATACAAATCTGAAGTTCCCGGTATCGAATTAGAATCAGAAGAGCTTGTTCCTGAGAATAATGAAATTCCAAAATTATTATCTGCATTTGCAACACTTACTGATAATATCATTATGGTTATCAAAATTAAACCAAATATATTTTTTATAGTTTTTTTCATTATAAATTCTCCTTTCCAAATGCAAAAAGGGAGGAACTCCTCCCTTTCACATTTTATTTGGTATGTTCTACTGCTGCCTCAAGAATTTGTTTATACGCCCAATGATTTTGCGAAACATCACCAAACGGATTTTTTTCATTTCTGTAATCATTTCTACCAAGAACACTGTTAATTATCTTAACTGCTTCCGCTCTTGTTATCGGATTATCAGGTTTAAATGTGTTATCTTCATATCCATCTATATATTTTTCTTTATAAGCCGAATAAATATATTTTACACTCCACAAATCCGACTTCACATCTGTAAACGGTATTGTATCAAATTCGGATAATGTTTTATTCTGCATTATCATCGTAACAAATTCCGCTCTTGTAATTTGATTCTCAGGACGGAATGTTCCGTCTGTATATCCGTTTATAATTCCTGCTTGGCTCATGGCATTTACAGACTCATAATACCACGCACTTTCTTTTATATCAGAAAAGCTAATTGATTCACCTGATTTCGTATTAGTTAATACTCTATATAACATAGCCGCAGTTTCGGCTCTTGTTATATTGCCATCAGGGCGGAATGTATTATCGTCATATCCTGAAATATATGATTTATGTATTTCTGATGATTGTGCTGTCGGTGTTGGCGTTATTGCCACAGCCGGCTTTGGTGTTTCATCCGATACAACCTGTAAATATGCAACACCGTTTTTATCTGTTCTTCCTCTTAATGTTCTGCCATATTTATCTTTAATTTCAACGTCCTTGTTCGCCTGTGCTACACCTTTAACAGTAACTATCACCTTATAAACGCTGTTATACTCAATATTTTTCGGTATTGTTACATTTACATCACCACTCGTTTCAGTTGTTAGTAATACGTTATTATTCTGTATTACTTCAACTTTAGTATTATCTTTTTTCGATGATGATGATGATTTTTTTCTCACGATATTAAATGTTTGTTCTTTCTGTCCTGAGTAATTGCCAATAAACGTAACTACAACAGTTGCAGTACCAACATTTATATTGTCGCGATATGTCAGCTTATAATCAACATCTTTAACTAATCTTTTTCCGTCTATTGTTATGTCTATATCATCGGTCGGAACAGGTGATATTGTAGGTATAGGTGTCGGCTCTATATTTGTTTCATCTGCCATCGCAGTGATAAATATGCAACTTACCGACAAAACAAACGCAGTTATAACAGCAGTTATTTTATTTTTCACTGCCATTACCCCCTTCCTTTAAGTTCATCTTATTTTATCTGTTCTTATCAATGATTACCGGTTCAGGCTTAATTTCACTGCCGGTATATGTTTGGTTCGGAATTGCTTGAATTATAATTGTTTTATCGTCCTCAGAAACTATTCTTGCAGTAATCTCGAAACTTGTTGATGCCGTACCGGAATAGTTACCTATGAAAGCAATACTTACCTTAGCAGTACCGACATTTACGTTATCGGCGTATGTTAGTGTATAATCTTTATCTTTTACTAAAGTAACATCACCGTATTTTATTGTCGGTGCCGGTGTAATTTCTTTTCCTGTATACGTTTGCTTTGCTATTTCTGATATATCAACCTTTTCTTGATTTAGGACATCCGGTATGATATTAAAACTTGATTCTGCCGTACCTGAGTAGTTATTAATAAATGTTATATTAATCTTGGCAGTACCGACATTTACATTATCGGTGTAAGTCAAATTATAATCTTTATCTTTAACCAATGTGACCTCACCGTATTTTATTGTCGGTGTAGGTGTAATGGCACTTCCGGTATAAGTCTGTGCAGCTGTTTCTGATATATTTACTTTCTCTTGATTAAGTACATCCGCTATAATATCAAAAGTCGTTGAAGCAGTACCGGAATAGTTGCCGATGAACGATACATTTATTTTTGCTTTACCGGCATTTACATTGTCCGTATATGACAATGTATAGTCCTTGTCCTTAACAAGTGTGACATCACCAAATTTAATTGTTGGTGTTGGTGTAATGGCACTTCCTGTGTATGTTTGTGCCGGTGTTTCCGATATATCAATCAAATCGTTTGATAGTGCTTTGGCAATGATATTGAAGTTTACACTTCTTGTACCTTCATAATTGCCTTTGAATGTAATATTGACCGTAGCCTTACCGACATTTACATTGTTCTCATAAGATAAATCATAATCCACACCTTTTGTAAGTTGTGTACCGTTATCGCTTAAAACTTGTACATCAGGTTTAATCTCGTTTCCGGCATTATATGTTATAGCCGAATTATTTTCTTGATTTTTTTCTTTGTCGTTGTTTGCCGCAAATCCTGTTACTATCGACATCGTTGTCGATAGTGCTATGGTTGCCGCTAAAATACTTTTATACACTTTCTTCATTTTTCATCTTCCTTTCACATCTCAAAATCTTCATTCATATCAACTTCGGAATTAATTGGTTCAAGCTCAGCTGTTAAGTTTTGATATGCATAGTATTCTTCCGGTTTAACCGCTTGTCCGTTAGATATTCTTTTTTCAACGTTATTTATCAAAGATTTTGCACATTCTTCTGAAATATAATTTACCGCTCTGCTATCATGTTTCATTGCTGCAATAAACATTTCCGGTGTCTGATGTTCTATGTATTGCAATGCCTTAGCTGATTCATTAACAGCTGTCATACATACTTCAGGTGTCTGTTCTTTGACAAAACGTATTGCTCGGAAATTTTCTTGTACCGCTGCCATACATATTTCGGGTGTCTGTTCTTTGACATATTCCAATGCCCACCCACTATTCTTCACTGCTGCCATACATATATCCGGTGTTTGTTCTTTGACATATTGCAACGCCAATCCATTACTATTTATAGCTGCCATGCATATATCCGGTGTTTGTTCTTTGACATATTCTAATGCCCACTCAATATTCTTCACTGCTGCCGTACATATTTCAGGAGTCTGTTCTTTGACATATTCTAATGCCCACCCACTATTCTTCACTGCTGCCATACATATTTCAGGTGTTTGCTCTTTGACATGTTTCAATGCCAATCCATTACTATCTACAGCAGCCATACATATTTCGGGAGTCTGTTCTTTGACGTATTCCAGTGCCAATCCATTACTATCTACAGCAGCCATACATATTTCGAGTGTTTGCTCTTTGACATGTTTCAACGCCAATCCATTACTATTTATAGCTGCCATGCATATATCTGATGTTTGCTCTTTGACACATTCTAATGCCCACCCACAATTCTTCACAGATACCATACATATTTCGGGAGTCTGTTCTTTGACGTATTCCAGTGCCAACCCATTACTATTTACAGCAGCCATACATATTTCGGGTGTTTGCTCTTTGACATATTTCAACGCCAATCCATTACTATTTACAGCTACCATGCATATATCTGATGTTTGTTCTTTGACATATTCTAATGCCCACCCACTATTCTTCACAGCAGCCATACATATTTCGGGTGTTTGCTCTTTGACGTATGCAAGCACTTCTCCGTCATTTTGTACTGCCTCCATACACAATTCAAGTGTTTGTTCCTTTGCATATCTAATCGACCATGGAGCTTTCTTAACAGTTTCCATACACTTATATGGATCATTTATTGCTTCACGATAATATCTTTCAGTTTCGTTCATTTCTTCTGCCATTTTAAATGTTTTTCCTTTCTGATTTCCTACATTTCAAAATCTTCATTCATATCGACTTCAGAATTAATCTGTTCAGGCTCTGACACTAATGTTTTATAGAAATCGTAATCTTGAGGTTCAACTGCTTGTCCATTAGATATACTGCTTTCAATATTATCTATAAAATCATATTTTTCATTATTCAGAGTATTATCAGCCCGTTTTAACAAATCGCATTTAGCCTTTAATTCATTACTAAAATAATGTCCTAAAGAATACTCATCATCTGATTTTAACCACGTTACATACGGTTCCGGTGCATTAGGATTATATCCCATAACAAATGTATCATCATTCAGTGTCACGCTATCGGTAATATAGTATCCTTTTACTATTTCTTTACCGTATAACTTATCATATAATGCGGCATCTTTTAATGTCGGAGTAGCTTTAATTTCAATTTCAGGCTTTTCTCTGACTGCTTGCAAATTTTTAATTATGTTATCCGAAATATATTTTACATTTTCGTGTGAATATACACCAAAATAAATATTTTTTTCTTTTAACATATTCATTATCTTTCTGTCAAGTGCCTTACTTTCTTCAAGATTTTGAATGCGTCCGGCTTGCTGAAATGTATCACCACGTTTTATAAAAAGATTGAAGTTATAATACTTTTTATATTCATCATCGATACGCATTGTAAAATCCGTGCTGTTGTTTCGGCCATAAATGTGGCTCATCAAAATCGGCGAATCTGTTACTATAACTTCTACCTTTCCACGAAGTCTTTCAAGACGTTTGGCTTGTTCTGCAAAAAGATGTTCTTGGTTTTCAAGTACATCATATTTTCCCTCCCAAACCAGTTCCTTGGCATACTCTGAAACATATTCGGTATTAATACCTTTTTTCTTGAGTTGTGACGCAACTTCCCAAGCACAAGTAGTTTTACCTGCACCCGGTCCGGCATAGCAATTAACAACCATTGTATTCATACTCTGCACCTCCTTGTTTAATCATCATATCGTGTATTTTTTGATTCTTCTGAAAATGGAACATCAAATGTTTCAGGCAAGATACTTCGTACTGTTACGGGTTTCATTCGTATTCTTCCACTCACTTTAAATTTAGCGGGTGTTCTTTGAATTTTTGTTTCATCAATGATTATTTGATACAAAAATTCACCATTAGAATCATACTTTTCGTAATTACTGTTTAGTCCCATATCATTTATTAAATAGCTTTTAAATTCCTTTTCCGCTTTTGTCGTATCCATAACAGAATTATGTTGAATCCAGTCTATATCCTGCATTGCAAGGTCAACAGATATATTCAATGCTCGTGATACATCAATATCAACACTTTCTTTTGTAGTGAATATATGATAGTATTCCATTGTTATAAACAATGCTATACCAAACATAAATATAGCCAATATAAAACCTATACCTGAAAATGCTTTTTTCTTATATTGCATTTGTATCACCTACTTCCAGAATACCTGTGATACACCTACCAATGTTTTTGACATAGGTACATTTATATCAAGAGGATCACCAAATGTAGGATTCATAATACGTATTGTTGCGTGGTCGGTAACTGTTAATTCAAATTTACTTTTAATTTGAATTTTATTCGTTCCCGGAACATATTGAGTTGTCCACCTTACATCATCAAGTTCAACACCGAAATCATTTTCCAACTCATGTTGTAAATCTGTAATTGATGAATCAATACGACCGTTTGTTTCAACCGCACGCACCATTGTTTTAGCTATGTAATCGACATTTTGCTTTTGCAGAAAAACGGGCCATAATGTTATGAATGTATAAACAAGCGCCGCAAACAGAATAATCTCAAATATCTGCCATATTGCGATACTTCCTTTTTTCTTTTTTGCAAAATTTTTAGCCATATTTTTCACCGTTAATTATTCCTTAAAACCGTTAATTATACGATTAATCATATCTTGGAATATGGTTTCCATTCCTTTGTTCGCCAGTTTCATATATACTGCACCTACAACTATTGCCGCCAAAATGAGCAACAATGATACAACAAACCCTGATATTCCTTCTTTTTGTTGTCTTAACAAATCATTTTTCAGATTATTTAGCTTTATTTCCGCCTTACTTTTTAAACTTAAAACTTTTTCAACTTTCATAATCATTTCTCCTTTTTATTTAAACATTGATATACCTTTTACTGTATCCATAATAATTGGTGTTACGGCTACTATTGCAGCCATCACTCCTGTTGCAACTATAGCCATTCTAACTTTATCCGGCAAAGCAAGTATCTTTCTATTTTTTTCTTCTCTTCTAATTACCTCCATTTCTCGTTCCGTAAGTTTAATAGCTGTACTTACATCATCGCCCTTTATACTTCCAAGTAATATATTCACAAAATTACTCAATTCTTGAATATTAGTACGCTCAGAAAACGATATTAACGCAGCCTCTTCACTACTTGTTTTTAAATCAACAATCAACAAATCAAGATCATATTGAAATTCCTCACAAGCTGCTTGTCGATATTTTTCTATAATATCGACAAGTTGTACGTTATCTCCTCTTGCATGGTCATATATCATTACAAACTTAGGTAAATCTCTTGTTATTGCTTGATTTATAAATTTAATTTTTTTATTGACTACTTCAATATTATTGAAAAACAATGCAAACGAGAGTATAACAGAAATAGCAAAAAAAAGAGGAAATCCTATTAATATAAATAAGGCTCCCAAACATAATATCCATAATGATATAACTATTGCGTCCGCATAATATTTTTCAGGTGTAATATCCATACCTACTCTCAAAAGGTCTTTTCGTTTTTTTTCTCTTGCAATTCTGTCCATTTTTATAAATTTTAAAATAACCTTCGAAATTGGATCAACAAAAAATTCTCTAAGGTCTTCTGATAACTTTTTTTGCTGTGTCAATCTTTTAATTGATTTTTTGGTTTGGCGATTTGGAACTGTGTATACAGTTGTAACAAGTTCATACAAACCAAAACCTATCAGCCCTATTACAATTATAAGAAACATTTCTACATCCTCCCTACATTTCGTTAGTCGGTTGAGTTACTTTCACGACATGTATGAAAGATAAGAACGTAACCAAATAAGATAAAGCTACAACAAATTTACCAACTCCGGTATTAACTAAGTAACCATACCAATCTGTATTTAACAATTTAACTCCCGGTACTATAAATATCACTAATCCTGCAACCATAGCAAATTCCTTATAGATATTGAACATTGCAGTATTTAATTCTTGTTGCATATTTTTTGCTTCTGATATTTCGCTTACAATGGTAAGCAGAACATACTTCATGTTTCTATCTTTTTGGGACAACATAAGATAATCGCACCATTCGTGAAAATATCCGTTGTTTATTTTTTCTTTCATGATTTTTATGTTCTTTACAATATCACTATCAATAAAAGTATTCATAGCGATAAACTCACGAAAGATGGTATTGAGCGGTTCATCTATACGGTGCAGATTTTCTTTTACTGCAAGGTTAATATCATCATTCTTCAAATATGCCGTAGTGACAGTATTAAGTGCCGACTGCAACTGTTCATTTAGATAAACAGAATACTTATGCTGTTTCATTTTGAGTACAACTAACGGCATATATGCCATTATGCCACCCATTATGACAGAAAGAATAACATTGTTGAATATCAAGCCTATCACAACACCTACTGCAATACAAAGTACATCAAGCAGTTCAAACTGCTCCCACGTCATTTTTGTATTTGATAGTCGTAGTACTTCTTCTGCATTGGCTTTGAATTTTTCAAATTTGGATAATTTCTTACCCGTTATTATTTCTTTTCTTGCATTAAGTATTGCTTGAGGTGATTGTTTTTGTTTCCACTTGTTAGATTTTATAGACTTATCACCGAAGATAGCTCTACAAATAAAATACAAGCCGAAAAATATGAAAACAGATGTCAATATTCTAAGCAGTACCATTCACTTCACCTCTTTCGTATATTTCATAGGCGGTAGCAGCCGACCAATCAGAACGAGCATACTTTTTTATAGTAGTTTCGTCAACATCGTTTTCATACCATTTCAATGCCAACCTATCGGATATACAGTTTATTTTTTTATGAAATCCATCAATGTGCAATTTCATATTGTCATCCATATATTCGTTGGTTTTCTGAAAACGATATAATGTGTTAAACTGAATTTTTCCGTCTACATAATCAATACCTTCAACGATAGACATAATCTTTCTTGAGCCGTCACTAAGCTGTTTTTTGAATACCATAACCGGAAATGCTTTTAATATCTGACGCATTAACATTTTTTCAGTCATATTTGCGTTTTTCTCAAGACATAACATGAAGATACGTTCGTATGCCTCTTCAGCTGAATTTGCATGAACAGAAGTAACAATCGTATGACCTGTTAATCCTGCGTTTACCGCAGTCCATGCCTCACTTCCACGCATTTCCGCCGGAACAATTATATCTGGGTGTTGTCTTAATGCTTCCTTTAAAAGCAACTCTGCATCCACATTACTTTTAGGATCTTCGTGTGGACGTGTTACCGTATGAATAACACGATTTAATACTTTTCCGTTATCGTCTTTTGCAATGAGGTCTAACTCTCGGCTATCCTCAATACTGTAAATACGTTTATCATACGGAATATTTTTAAGCAGAACGCCCATATCAGTTGTCTTACCACTTCCTGTACCGCCGGCATAACCGACTGATACACCGCTATTCACGCATATAGTCAAAAAATCAAGTTCTTCGGCTAATGCAGTATTGCTTTTAAGCAGATTATCGCGAGTAATTGCAACTGTTTTCTGACGACGTATTGACGCTGATACACCTATTTCCCTATCCACAACAGGACGCATAATAGCACTGCAACGTACACCCTTTGAAATATAACTATCTTGAACGGGTTGTGATTCATCAAGACGAATACCGCCATAGGCACACATTTTTTGCACTATATCTGTTGCTTGTTGCGGTGAAGCAAACGTTTCATCAAGCTTTACAAGTCCGGTAGGATAAATAACCTCAATATCATTCCATGCATTGATGTTGATTTCCTCAACATCTTTATCATATATGTATTGTGTAATGACACCAAAGCTTGACATATCCTCATGAATTTTGTTCACAAGTTGCTGAAAATTCATATCTTCAGCACAAGTAAAACTTCCGGCATTTAGATAATGAACAATTCGGTCACGAAGTACAACTTGAGCTTCCGGATCGGTAATTATTTCTGCAAGTTCACTTGCGTGATTTTTTGATATTTCTTTTCTGACATATTCTAAAATATCATTATATGATTTTTTTTCAATCTTTCTTTCCGGTGTTTGTTCATCGTTTTCTTTTTTATTCACTTGCCGACTCATGTCGTACATATAACTTTGTACGTTCAACTATATCACTTCCTCACATTTTTTTATTGTAACGTTAAACCGATTCATCAGGATAATCCAATTCAGGGAAATCAGGATCAGGATAATAATCTGAATTATCCTGCGGTGGTGTTTGCTGTTGATTATTGTTATTTTGTTTTTTAGCTCCGGTGAAGTATACTTCATCAACCACAACTTCTGTTGCATACTGCTTTTTGCCATCGTTGCCATCCCAACTTCTTGATTGGATACTTCCGACTACTGCAATCATACCGCCTTTTTGAAAATGTTTTGCAATAAATTCTCCTGTCTGCCGCCATGCAACACAGTTGATAAAATCTGCGTCATATTCACCGTTTGAATTTTTGAATCGTCGTGTTACTGCTATTGAAAATCTCGCAAGCGAAACACCGTTCGGAGTTTGACGCATTTCGACGTCATGTGTAAGACGTCCTATTAGTTCTACCTTATTCACGATTTTCACCTCCCCTCAATGTGATATTTTCATTCATTGACTATCACCCTCTTTAATTTAATAATAGAAACAACGGCAACTCAAATGTCACCGTTAATATCCTACCTATTCTTCATATTGCGAACTGCCACAACCTAAAATCAACATAAATATCGGTCGTAGTAGAACTAAACCAACTGTATATCCTGCTCCATGCCCAAATGCTTTAGATAGCTTATGTTCTTGAAGTATTACAATGTATAATGCAGATATAGAACCAACAATAGTTAATGACGATATTACCGGAATAGTTGATATTACTGAACTTACTACAGAAACTCCAATTAATATCCAAAACATATTTAAGTTATCTGTCATTTGAAACGCAGTAAACGTATTCCATAATGGTATCATTCCCTTAGCAATCGGATTATCAATATTTGCTTTCTGAAATATCTTTACATATCCTATTGCCGATAAGATATAGTTTATAGCGACAATCACCGCCATAATAGCTATTACAGGTAGCAATGCCTTTATTATCATACTTTCCATTCCCGATGACGCTACCTGTGCCATAAATTCATTATTTATACTTTCTGTATCCTGCGACAATGCATTAATTATTAATTCGTTAGTTATACCTTCCATTTTAAATCTCCTTTATTCCTCATTATCTGTTAAGATTATATCAACCAGTTCCATAAACGCTTTTTTATAATTGCCACCAAATAGCTTGACTTTATGATATTCATTAATTATCGGCACTCCAGTATTTTCAGATAATTCAACCTGTTCATCATACGGAAGTTCTATATCAAATTTTACCGGCACATCTAATGCTTTTTCAAAATCTGATATACCTATGTAATTCTTGTCGGCATTTACAACGTTGACTACTTTGCCTCGCCATATTTCACTGAAATATCCCTGATAAGCATTTGCTATTCGTAATCCCTGTTGCGTAGGTTTCATAACATTAATCACCATATCAGCATAGTTAAGTCCCCACGCAGATACATGATTTGTTACATTGGTATCACAATCAATAATTAGATAGTCGCACATTCTTTGAAGTGCTATCAGCATATTTATACATTTGTTCTGCTCCGGCAATATTTTATTATCTGCGAATGTCAATACATTGGTTGTATCGGGTGCAGATAAAATAAATATATTGCTATTTTTATACTGTACGAGATATTCTTTTATATCGACTGATTCTTCAATAGACATATCATCATACAATTTTTTTAAGCTTTTATTTTCTGCAATATTCATATCAAAAAAAGATTGAATTGATGGATAGTCTGTTCGTGGAGCAAATAATATTACTATCTTATCTTCACTCAAGACTGTCGCTAAATTAGTGCATATTGTTGATTTTCCTACACCATTTCCACCGCATACCGCAATAATCTTTCCGTTCATTTTCTTTCCTCCATAATTACCTGTTAAGTAGCTTTTTTGCTTCTTCTCCACGTCCGGCAAATACAACCTGAACGTCGTTATTATTTTCCATATTCACAATACTTTTTACTTGTTCTTCTGATGTTGCTTTCACCGTAATAGACGCCGGAACAATGTCCGAAAGTTCATTTAAGTTTGCACCGGATACATTTTCACTTTTGGCATTATCGATTGCTAAAACTTCAAAATACCATTGTCCGCTATCAGGATTTATTTCTTTTTCTTGTGTATCATATCCATATAGTTGAACGGCGTCACCGATTAGGATTTTGCCGCTCACTGACTTTGATAATGTTTTCATTGTAACGCTGACAGCAGTTTCTCCGTCTTTTAATGAATACAAATTACTCGAAGTATCAATAACACTTAATTTTTCCTGTGTTATAAAATCCGATGGATATATTGTTGACTTAGCGTATTTGTCTACAATATCGCTCTTACTTCTTATTGCTTCACTTGGGACACTGTCATATTCAACATTAACTTCTTTCAGCATATCATCTGTTATTTTCGTGTTCGCCGATATTGTCTTCGTTACTTTAATAACATTCACACGTTCGCCGTCATGGTTCTTTGACGGTACAATGATAAATGCGATTATCATTGCAAGTACAAAACATATGACCGCAACAACAATTTTGTTTTTAAAAATATTTGTTATACTTTTCATTACATTAAACCTCCGATAAACTTGTATTTATAATTTGATTGTACATTGAAATATTTGGTATTGGTTCAAATACTTCAGGTGCATAATCCGCAAAAAATATTTTCAAATCTGAAAAAGCATTTTGTAAATCTGACTGTTCTTTTTTGGGGAAGAAATTAATTACTACATTTGCTTTATCTAAAATCCCTTGCGAATATGCACCCATAAAGTTATTAAATTCCCAATCTTTTATTCCGGCAATTATAATAGGAATATCTGTTTCAAAAAATTCAGCTTGTGTACATTCATTAATTGTTCCAAAATCCATTATACAGAATTTATATTTATCAGAATATTCCTCTACATCTGCATTTTTATTGAAAATATCAACATTCATTATTCTGATATATCCCGGCATTGTTTTTTTCAAGCTACTATTCTGCAACACATTGTAAATGTCATGCGTATTACATTCTTTATAACATACACGCTTGTACTGTTCACCCAAAGTCTGAGCCATAGCCAATGCATGATGAGTTACACCTATATGTGATTGTAAACCGCATATGCCAATCGTAATCATCCTATCTTCAGGAACTTCCGCTATACTCGGAACTTCTTCAATCACTTTATTCTGCTGAAAACTTTCTTTCATCCTACTGAATATATTACTCGAACTATTTGAAATAACGTTTTCTTGCTCATCAACATTTTCAGTATTATCGTTATACTCTGTTTCAGCATAATCGCCTTGGTAATCTTCCTTTGATGTGCTGTTATCTTCAATATCAGAAGAATAAATTTCTGATTGCACATAACTTTCTTCCGTAGTATCATCAATGTCATACTCTTCGTTTTTTGACGGTGTATACAATATCTTTTCATTTTCTGTTATTGTACCGTCAAAAAATTTCGATATTACATCATCAAAATCATCTATCATTTCTTTTGTGATTATATAGTCAACTACTCCGCTTTTTTGAATTCCCTGTATCATTTCATCGTTACGCATACGGTCTAACGCTATAATTAATATTTTCGTTTCATCCGTAACAAATTTTAAAACTTCAAGTTTTGAAATTATATCTTCAATATCACCAATACCGAACAAATCTTCATCAATAGCTACACAATCAATGTGATTTTTATTTGTCAGTTCTTTCACAATATCCGATATGTCCAAAAACTCTGTTTGTATTTGACACGATATTCCTTTTTTAAATGTAATATCATTTAATAGCTCGGCTCGCCGTCTTTTGCAGTAATAATGCAATACTTGTACCATTCCCATACTACTGCACTCCCTCCTTAGGATTCTTAATCACTTCAATACCATCAACTGTTTCTGTTTCATCTTCACCCTCCGGAACAGTATGTACGCCATCACTGTTATTTAGGTCATCATAATACTCATCTGCTTTTGCTGAATTTGTATTATCATTATTTGATGATGTATTATTGGTAGTATTCGATTCAGAAATAACAGGTTTATCCGTTGACTGCTGCACCGTATTGTTTTTGTTACCGGCACTATCTTCTTCTGCAATATTTGTCGCTGTCGGTACAACAGTTTCTGTCACACTAACATTGTTATCTGTTGTATTATCGCTCTTTTTGTTCATGTGGTTATATCCGTAATATATCAATACCGCAATCAATATTACTATTAAACCTAATAACTGCAATAATTTTTTTTGTCTGTCCATTTTTTATACCTCCATATTTAATTACTGAATGCCCACGCTCGAGCCGATTCGCCGGCAACCGTTCCTACATCCCATGTTTGGTTAGTTCTTTCTGTGCTTGCCGGATCATTGACCAATATCTTACCATCTGATGTTATACCTCTTAACACGATGAAATGCCCAATCTTCGTAAAATGACCGGGATTCATACTTAAAATCATAATCTTTCCTGCTTTAAGACAATTTACAATATTACTTGAGGTGTTTGATACAACATCACACGATATTCCTATAGCCGATGAATAGCTTGGGAAAAATGCCCATGCCGTTCCTTCTGAAACTTTATATCCATGTTGTTCCGACCATTTTGCAGTGTCTACAGGTGATACAACCGTTTTTGTTAAAAGAGTAGCTACCATTGCCATCGATGTCGGACCGCAACCTGATGTTGCAATAGTGCCTGTTCCATAACTATAGTTACCATAACTACCTTGTAGATATAACGGAACATCTGTACCATTGTACGGTTCACCCGATAATGCAACAGATTCTTCAATATCTTTATTTTCTGTTATATTTCCGTCTGAATCAATAGTCCAAGCCATTAGGAATTTCTTTAATGCTCCATATCCGGGATCACGAGGTAAGTTATATCCGGTTGATATTCCGCCCTCATCTTCACCGATAATACCAAGTGGCGGTTGTCCGACAATAGCCAACAAATCTTTTTCTTCATCAACAAATCTGTGATTTCTCAAACTACTTTGTACCCCACCGCTTGACCCTGAAAAATATGACCCTACTGTATTTCGTTTATAGGCATATATTTTTTTTATAATAGTTTCATCATCCATATCTGATGTAACACCTGATTTTCTTATTACAGATGTATTCGGTCCGTATTGCTGTCCTGTTGATATTATCAATTCTTGCAAACATCGCGAGCGATTAAAGTCTATATCTAATTGACTAAGACATTTTTCTACTAACGGTTTCACATCTATTTGATGTGAATATGTAAGCTGAAAACCTGCAAATTTACTTTTGCTTATCTCTGCGGCTTTTTTCCAAGCGTCATTAAATGCAGTTGTATTCTGCGTTAATCCATTAAAAAGACTGCCTAACTCCTCATCTTGTTCTGCAAGCCAGTTAGTAAAACTTTTAACCATTCCACCTCTTGATGGGAATTGCGGAATGCCATAACTCACTCCACCATAATCACCTTCACCGGAACTTATAAATGCCGGATCGGATGTTCCTGTTTCGTATTTTCCGGCGATATATCCTAAATATTCTTCTGTAACTTCACTGTCACCTCTTGCAATGCTCAATGCCTCAAGCGGATGTGATATTACATATATCGGGAAAAACAAAAGAGAAACTACAACTGCACTTGCCAACACTATTTTTGATATTAAATGTTTGTCCTTGATTTCTTCAACAATCTTTGCCACTGCTTCGATTATTTTTTTTACAAGTTTTGGATCAATAGGCGGCATATAATCACCTTCCTTTCATTTTTCTGTAATAAAAAAACACATCACTTTTTATAAAGCAATGTGTTTCCTCAATCAAAATATTAATATGTTGATGTAGTTCCGGCATCTTCGTACATATCACCGTTGATAACAAGTTCTTTGGTAACAGTTGTACACCATTGAGTACCGTCAACACCTCCTCCGTATATATCAAATGCGATTACGTGACGTCTTGGCTCACTCCCCGTACCGCTTAAATATATATCTGTATATATCATTTTCTGACCTACAGCACTATTTGTCGGTGCAGAAAATTTAGCTGTTGTACTGTTACCGGATACTTTGTCAAGCAATACAGTGCTGTCTTGAATGAAATCACCGCCAAAGGTATGTGTTGTCCATCCCATTCTTACTGCTACTTTTGTAGGTGGCTTTGGTTTTGATGTCGGTGTTCTTGATGTACTTAATCTGTGATCGCAATTACCCTCTTTATATTTTGCCACTTGTCTGTAACTTACACTTGTAGATATGTCGGTTGTAACACCATATCCGCTTTTAAGTGTTGTTGGTGATACATCAACACTATCTACTTTTAATTTAGCCTCATACACATAATAGTGGTAACAAGTATGTTTCTTATTGTCACTGCCTGTGTAACTGTGTTTCTCTCGTTCCTCCCATTGTATTGTATTTTCTTCCCTGTCGCACATAGGCGGATCAATCGGAGTTGTTGCCGGCTCATCGTCACCGTTGTTATCATCGTTTGGTTTTGGTGTCGGCGTTGGTGTCGGACTAATGTCATCACCTCCACCGCCGTTGTCTTTGGTACAACTTATAATCAAAACCAAAATAGGCTTAGTTCCCGAAACACGAACCGAAACATCAGGATCAGGATTTTCTTTTTCTTCTTCGATTCTGCCGGTTAAATCTTCAACGACATACTTCTTAACAATCACCTGTGGCTTAGGCGGGTCAATCGTGTATTTAATTATATCTTCATCATCAGGTGTCGTTAATACTTTACCTTTAACTTCTTCTGTCTTTATGTCCTCGCCTGTGTCTATATCAACGTATCTTACAATCAATTTTGATTCAACAGGCAGCGGTGTAACATATACATCAAGAATTTTGTGCTTTATATTTGGGTCAAAGGCTACATTAGCAAAAATACTTGAATCAACACCCAATATTTCATTTGTGTCAGCACGCTTAACATCGAAGTGGTTATACGCATAGCCTACATCAAAATTCATATCATTATCGACATACGCATATCCCGACTTATCCGCCAAGACATACATTTTACCAATCGTATTGTTGTCATACGAAAAGCTGTCTGTATTTTCAAGAATAACATCACCTGTTACATAATTAATAATACGCTTTGTGATTTTCATACTGTTATTTACCGCAAGTGAAACTTTAAACGGAAATTTAAAATTATATCCTACAGCTCCGCCGTAACTGTAATACCACAAATCGCCTTTTTTCTTGTATTGCTGTCCAATACGGATATCGCTACTTTTAAGAGTATCACCCTCGATATCATCCTTCCACTCGCCCTCTTGATTAATTTCTCCGGCTTCAAAGTTTGGATAAATCTTTTCGCCCGGTATTTTACCTTTTTCTAATATATCGCCGTATCCAAAGCTTTGACCGTAAATATATTTAGGGTCATTACCCTCAACTACCTCCAAAGCTCCAAAATGTTGATTTGAACCGCCTTCCTTTCCCCACATAGAGAATATAACGGAGCTGTATGGATAGCATGCTCGGGGTAATACTTTTCTCGGCATATTAGGTAATAACGTATCAGGATTATAAATATTATAATCCTCAACTAAATGAAATTTCGGACTGAATTTCATTTCAATCTTGCAAGTACCTGTATCTTCGTCACGATACACTCTGTAACCTATATCTCCGTTAAAAAGCATTTCTGCTTTTTCATTATTTGAATCGCCCGTTACATCGGCATCAATATCAAATTTGAATTTAAGGTCGGGAACGTCCTCATCAACGTGGTCATATATGTATTGACGTATATTTTCGTCATGAATATTGGCAACATCAACACTTGCCACTATATATCTCGAATCTATATCTCCCGCCCAAATAGCAGTTACTTCATCATCAGTAAGTTCATCGCCAAATGTACTTTTCCATATTGCGTTATTATTTGACGGATCCGATTTATTTACATATCGCCAAAATGGAATGTTACCGCCAACAATAACGGTATTATCATCAGTGGTTTCCACATCTCTGTTCCAAGACCAATCTACTTTCGTGTATCCGTCAAGCTCATCCGCATTCACAATCAAGCTTGAGGTTATGGCCGAAAATATTACGGTCAACACCATCGTTAAAAATATTATTGTTTTTCTTTTCAATATAATCACCCTTTCTTGCACTAAAAAAGAGCCTTACGGCTCCTTTATTTCAAGTTTCTTCCTACATATTTTATAATAGACTTTTTTCAGTTCATCTATATTGTAATTTTTAATATTTTTTGTTGTTTTTATCTTTACAAAATACACATTCTTCAACTTTTTATTTACTTTTTTTGCTCCCAACTGTTTTTCTAATTTCCCAATATTCTTAGGAAATACATGTTTTTTTATTTTAATTATTGTTATGTACCCAAGTTCTTCACATGCCATTAGTCTATATATCATAGCCTTATGTGTTATTAATTTGTAAATTTTATTTTCTGCTAATTTATCAAAACCATCAAAGATACGTTCTTTATTTTCCTCACGTTTTAAGCTTTTCCACTTTTTTTTGCTTATCATACTACTTTTCATATAAATTTTGTTATTTAACGCACAATAAAAATAGTCATTAATATTAATTTTACACATTTTTATTCTTATTAGTTCTATTAAACAACCAAAATAAATTATTATGCACAATATTAGTACAATCGTATCTTTAATCATGTAAATCACCCTTAATCATTATACCTTCAGCAAACATAAATGTCAATTTTTAAAAATAATAATTTTCATTCCACCAAAATATATTTAAAACACTAACCAATGTTATTACCAACGATATAATAATTTCTATGATATTTGAACCATTCGTTAAAATATATGTTTCGCCGGCAAATATTACTATAAGCAATAAAATTGAAAATAACACTTGCATAGGTGCGTCTACATTTTTAAATTTTTTTTCTAACTTATTCTCAATAGATAAATTAAGCAGATATTCTTTAATTTTATTGCCCTTAAAAATCAAAAATACTGTTATTATTATAGGTATCAACTCAAAAACTATATTCATTATTTTAATTCCTTTCCGGTACTAAAAAAGAGCCTTACGGCTCTAATTCATTTTCCAACTTATATTTCATTTTTGCTATTTCAAATATAACGGCAATACGAAAATCTTGCACTTCTTCAATAATTGTATTGTTGTGAATACTATAATAATATGCTCCATCTGTCTTTAAATTTTCAAACAATGGTTTCATATCTACTATCTTTGCTAAAACAGTTCCCTTTTCTGTATATATTCCTGCCGCAATAGAATGGTTTCCGTTCATCACTTGGCATATATTTAATTCTTTATAGTAATATACAATGTGATTAATAGGGTAATTCTTAAATCCGTTTTTTATTATATTTAATATATTATCACCAATTCTGCCGCAATTCCAAGGAAATGTTATTACATAATTATCTTTCAATGAAACTTCTTGACATTCCGAAAATTCAAGATAATGTTTTATGCCGTCTTTATCAAAATATAATGTAGGAACAAATTCAAGAGAGATTTTTTTTGATTCATCGTTATAGAACAAATCTGCAATATATTCGCTTTGAATATCTCTTTTTATTACGTCCATCATATAAGTCAATATTGTCTTTTTTTCTTCAATACTGTATTCATTACAACTCAAATACAGTTCGGCTGTCTGTATTGCTTTTTCAAATTGATTTCTTTTTTTATTTTCAATATCTGCAACAGTATTCTTTTTATATTTAAAGAGTTTATCAAACAACATAACTCTACCCCGTTTCTATATATTCCTCAAGCAAACTCAATACATTACATTTTATCCTGTTCTGAAATATATCCTCATAATGCAATATGTCCTGCAATTCGTGGCACGCCCATATATAATCCGTTTTCATAAATGCGTGTTTTACCTTTACAAGCAAAAACATATATGACAAATGACTTCCTCTATTTATATATTCTTTTCGTTCACTTGTTGATTTTAGTTTTTTATAAAATTCTTTTAATGCAGCTTGTGCATATTCTTGATGAGGTTGCTTTTTCCCATATTGTTCTCCATCACGAAGAATATTCATAAGTTTTTTATTATCACTATAAAACTTATCATTATATGATTTGTCAATTCTTTTTGATAAGCTGCGTTTTACACATTTCAAACTTCTTCACCCACCATTCTACCATATTTTTGTTTTATGTCAATACTGTTTTCACTTTCATTTCACTAAAAAAGAGCCTTACGGCTCCATTTCATCTTTACTATTAAATTGTACTTATATATTATTTAATTCTTATGCCAACACATTCATAAAATATTTCTGCATCAAAATATGGCAACGACTTAATAAATTTTTTATCATCATCACTGACTCTTTCATCCCACCATTTTTGTTTATCCACTTCAAATATTATTGTTTTGACATATCCACCAATAATTTTACACTCAGGATGTCTAATAATTTCATCTTCACTCATATCGCTTATGGAAATAAAATCCGAATATTTATATGATTGTGGGCAATTAAATAAAATATTTTCAAATCTTGTTATAGTTTTATCATCAAAATCAAAATCCGTTACATGATTAAACATTCTAACTTTAGGAGTATTGGTATTACAATATCCACTGTTATGATTTCCGCTATTATAATGTCCACTATTATAATCTCCGGTATTATGATGTCCACTATTACAATGCCCGCTGTTATAATTTCCGCTGTTAGAATCTCCGCAATTATAATCTCCGCTGTTATAATTTCCGCTGTTACGCTTACCAGAATTTCCTTTTCCAGTATTACACATATCTAACACTTCAGCCCAAGTCAATTCTTTTAAAATCACAATCTTGTTTGTACAACACTTAGAGTTGGTATCATTAAAATCAATTTCTCCTATTGCCTCAATTTCAGCAACCTTGTTGTTTGGGTCAAAATTATAATAATTAAAGCAATCCACCAGTCTTTTACAAAAATGAAATCCCATTTCATAACACTTTGGACTTTCTGCCATCTCATAAGTCTTTCCGACTTCGTATTGATAACCTCTACATGTCCAATCTGAATTAAATACTTTGTATCCTTTCATTATTCAAATTCCTTTCCTTATACTAAAAAAGAGTGCAGTAACTACTACACTCTTTACATTTATATAACTTTTGATAAATAATGTTGAATCTTGTATTTTTTTGATATATAATATCTGTGTCGGAGCAATCCGATATTAAAGGTAAGACTTCTTAACGGTGTTTACACCGGCGGTTATGCCCACTTTTATATTCACAGGCTTTATGCCGAGTCTATGAAAGGGGGAATGCTTATGAAAAGTAAGCATATTGCTACATATGGCAAAGAAATTGCTTGTTGCAATTTTAGTTGTTATCATTTTCTTGATAACCTTCGCTATAAACGCACAATAGCCGCCTTTGAACCACCAAAGACGGCTATTGATTTTTAAATAGTTCGTTTATTGTTGGGCATGAACCGTTTGAGGTCTTGCCTTTTTCTATTATCATTATATATCTATTATTTCATTTTGTCAATAATATATTTCCTGCCATTCTAACATTCACAATAACTTATATTCACAAAATGTTCATCATCTTCTTTGTAGTTAACCATTTTATATAATAATTCATCAGTTGTTATAATATATTCATCATTATCACATTCATATGTACTATGATTGAAAGTACCACAGCGTTCACAATATGCAAAATCAGCACTCGTTCCATATTTGCGAATCCATTTATCAGAATTAGATTTTTCTCTTATATATTTACACGAAAATGAATAAGCCCCTCCATTCCTACATTTATCGGGATCATATTCACTATTATCAACGAATGTGATTGATTTAATTGTAACCGGAGTCGCAGTCAATTCACAATTTGACAAGTCTAAATTATGATATAATTTATTTTGATATAACATATTTTGCAAAGCGGAATACTCACTATCAGATTCCACAATTTCCTCATGCTTATAAGTAGAACCATCTTTGTTTACCGCAATTATCTTATATAACATTTTAATCCCCTCTTAAACTCTCCTATATTTTACCATTCAACCGGATATGCTATTTCACCATCAAAATCTTTGATATAATCTTTATATCCTTGCCCTTGTACCCATTCAAAATTAGCATGCATATTATTAAATGACACTTCCGGCTTATCAAGTCTTTCTAATGAAAGTGGTTTTTGATAGGTAACTTCCATTAAAGAAGTAAACGAATTTGAGTTTTGCGGCTTAACATTCATAATTACACCGCCCATCAATTTCACTCCCGAAAATGAATATTCTCCCGGTTCTGAAATTTGAATATTTTTCACATTGGTCATATCATAGTCTTTATCAGTTTCCCAATAACCTACACTTATCACCCATCTTTGGCTTTCCGGCAATACATCTGGTACAGTTAAAGTAATTGTATCTCCGTCATATCTGATAGACTGTAATACCAAATCTTCAAACATCATAGCTTTTGAACGGCTTAATGTCTTTGTTGTGATATTACCACCATTTGCAACAGCTTCATCATATACAGCTTGAGAAATGCTTATGTCTGACATACTTACTTGATACTGCTCAGGTACGTCAGTTCTTAGTGGCTCTGTCCAAGTAACTTTTCTTCCGAAGTAGTCATATAGTGTTTCATCAGCGTTAGGACGTTCATCTTTATCAATTAATCTTACAAGCACCGATGATGCCTCGGCTCTTGTCAAAATACCGTCTGCTCGGAAAGTTCCGTCCTCATAACCGCTTATAATGCCTTTACCGTATGCTTGCAAAACGTATGACTTATACTTGTCCTCGATGTTAGCATAATCTTTCAACTTTGCTGCATAAGCAGATGTATCGGTAATCTTTTCTTCTTTCAGATATTCAAATGCTCTTGTAGCTATCTTCGCCATATTTCCACGAGTGCAAGGCAATCCGTTATAACGGAAGTCTGTATCTTCTTCAGTTATAAGTCCCATTTCCATAGCTTTATCAAGATAAGGTTGAGCCCAACTGTCCCAACAGTTTTTCCAAGAACGTTTTGGTTCTGTATTCTCTCCTGTTGCTTCAGGTTGCTCACCGACTGTCAAAGCAACAACCGTTTTCACAAATTCCTCTTGAGTAATCTGATTATCCGGGCGGAATGTATTATCCTCATATCCGGCAAAACCTTTAAGTTCAGAAATTTTATTTACATAGCCTGTATACCACGCATTTTCCGGTACATCAGTATACGATGCTGCCATAGCTGCCGATGACGCACTAACCAATGCCGCAACTGATAACATAACTGCTAATATCTTCTTCATATTAATCGCTCCTTTCAAGCTCTTATCTTTCTTTTTCTAACTATATTATACCATATTTAGAAATGTATGTCAAGCTCATTTTCTACATTTTTTTATCTTTTTCTACAAAGTCATTATTGCACCTATTGCTCCGAAAACCGTCACAATCCATTTGCGTTGTACATTGCTGATTAGCTATCCCTTTTGATGTAAGTTCAATTTGTTTTTCTGACATAATCTTTATCAAATCATAGAGCCGCTTTAGCTCTATGCACACAACAACATATGTAGCTATCGAAAAAACAGTTATCATCATTAGTAATATTAATATAAACATTATATACTTCTCCCCTTATTTATTTTCGCTTGATATTTCACCGACTTTAAATTCAATTTCTTTACCACAATATGGACAAATATTAATATCTTTATCCGATAAGGTTTTACCGCAACTATCACATATATTTTTTAACTTTATTCCACATTCAGGACAATAGTCATAATCATCTATGTTTTTATATACACAATTGCAATTTGGGCAATACATATTTTGTTGTTCAACATAATATTCATATCCACATAGAAATGACAACAATACGGACAGGCAAGCGACTGAAATAGCCACCATACATAGCTCTTTTTTATTTTTTAATGCTAAATAAATTCCTACCGCTATACAACTAAAGCCAAGACATGCAAAAAAAATGCAGTCAATTAGATTTTTTGTTATATTCATTTCTTTTCCTCCTTAGTTACTTTCACCAACTTTAGTTTCTATTTCCTTGCCACAATACGGGCATTTATCCCCTATATATTCCATACCCTCAAAGCTCCTATGACAATGTTGGCACTCTGTCACGTCGGTATTTATAGCCTGATAATATTGCTTTTGAAAATTAGTATCAAAAAATCCATTCTGATAATATATTATTGTTACAACTATAGTTCCTACAATTAATAATGATCCAAATTCAAAGCAATCTCTTGGTCCCCCTGTAAAACCTAATACAATAAAAATTATTCCTAATACTCCTGTTGCAATCAACATTATAGGCACTAAATTAAATATGTTCATTTTAAATTCCTCATTTCTTTATTTTCATGTTAAAGATAAAAATATATCAATTACAATCATTAATCCTCCTATAGCCCATGCATCCATAAGAGCACTTCTATTATACTCTTTGCCTGTTACTATAGAAAGTATTAATGTCACAGCCGTCCCAATAAATAGAAATGTAATTATAAATACCATACTTTTGCTCATTTTAAATTCCTCCTACATACTCAAATCATTATTTAAGTTTTTATTATATATACTTGCAGTACCTTGTTCAAAGTGGTACATAAATTCTTTTAACTTTTCACCATTCAAGTCCGAACCGACAAGTGACATTGCTGATGAAACGGGTGTTCTGTCATTTGAATTGAATAATCTCAAAAAACTAATCAAAATATCGAAGTCATTCATAACATTATTGTTTTGAAATTTCTTTAAAAGTGCGTCAGAAGAATATAAATCAGGACGTTTAAAATCCTTATTATTAAATTTATTTCCGAATGGTGTTGTAAATACAATTTTACTGTCATACTTCAAATCTTCATCAGTTGAAAATGTTGTGCTTCCAACCGAAACATTTGTATTTTCATTATCCACCGTATCATATTCTACTGTTTTTTCCCACTCAACTTTATATCCCAACTGCTCCATTTTTGATATAAAATCATCTTTTGATAATGAACATCGACTGCACTGCCATATAGCATTTCGCAATTCAGTTTTATCATTCTTCAAATCATAATATTCATTTAAAGAGTGGAAATCAAGTCCAACATCTTTAAGAATTTCTTCAATATCATGTTTCGTTATAGTTTCGGAAGATATTACTCCGGTAATATTGCTTTGTTCACTTTTCAATAGTTCTACAAAGTCCATTGTACTATGGACTTGTCGCATAAGATTTTTTATATATCTATCAAGATTTATATGTATTTGTTTTTCAATAGTTTGCACATTAAACCAATCATCTTTAGGATTCAACTCTGTATTCAAATAGCTTTTGCCGTTTGGCAAGATAAACAATATATTATCATTGTTCCATTCAACCTTATAGCCTTGTTCTTCTAATTGATGTATAAAGCTTGCTTTTGAAAGTGCATACATTTTTGAATGCCCGACTGATTTCATCAATTCTTTTATGTCACTACGTCTATTCAAATCTTTTTTGATACTATTTATTTGAAAGTCATCATTTACAAAAAAATAACCTCCCATTTTAAATACTGTCTTTCCGGCAATCGTACTAATACTACAACCACTTTTATTCAGCTTTTCAATAAAATCATCAATAGTTTGAGATTGCCACTTTATCCTTGATAAATATATATTCATTTTATTTTCAAAGCATTGTAATACTTTGTCATCAATTCTTTGCGAGTTAATCACTGTACTATTGTCACAAGAAAAGAAGATATATTTATCATTTTCATATGAATACCCATACCCTTTATCCCTCATCATCTCTTGAAAGTCTTTCATAGACTTAGATTTTTTTACACAATCCCAATATGATGAATAAAAATCTTTTTCCGTTCGATTTTTCACAAAAACTTTTTCAAGTTCGTTTGGTGAATATTTTTCCCCTTGATACATTTCGTAATTGCCATATTCAATGCCTTGCCTACTTTCAAATACAGTGATATTTGTTTCATCGTCAAATTCGGCATTCATACCGTTTTTATTTAACTTACTGACAAATTCATCTCGGCTTGTTGAATACTTTAAAGCATATCCCAAGCTTTTGTAAACATCATATTTATCATCATCAATTAAATACTCTCGGTTCCTATCGTACCATTTTTCATATTTCATAGAAGTTTGTTTTTCATCATTGCTAACTATATACGATAGCGGATACTGCTGTTCAACAGATTTAACTCTATCAATAAATTGTTTCTGTATCTTTTTTAATTCTTCCGGTGAGTATGTTGTTGAATTATCTTGAAATTGTTTTTGTAGATTTTCCTTTGTAAACAAATACTTTGGATACATCTTTCGATTACGGCATTTCTGACCGTTTGGAGTAGTAAAAGCTATATACTTTTTATTATCTTCCCAATCAACCGTATATCCCAATTCATTCATAACAGATTTAAACTCATCAATGCTATCGGCTCGCCTTGATGAGTTGACTGTTGCTAAATACAATTCATATTTCCAACTTTCAAATCTGTTATTTATTTCAGAATCAGTCCTTGAGCCTTTATCTTGATTCAGTTCAATTTCCGATAAGTTGTATTTTCGGCATAGGTCATTTGACCTAAGTTTTAAAGATTTTAAATCGGCAGACGTTTGATGCCAACGTTTGCCGTTTTCCAAATTGACCGAGTTAATACAAAAGTGTATATGTACATGGTCTTTATCCTTATGGACTGCATAGACTACTTGAAAATTTTCAAATAGTTTATGCTGAAGTATTTCATCTCCTATTTGTTTAGCCAATTCAACAGTAACATCATCATTTACATCAAATGACATCACCATATGTCTTGCCTGTATACCATCCTCCTTATCAAAATCCTTCTTCGTATGAGTAAATTCATCATACGCATTTTCCCAATCACAATTAAATCCGCCTACAAGATCAGGTCGTGTTTTAGCAGGCTGTGTAATATAATTCATCAGCTTTTTTAAATTTGACTTAGTCTTTGGCGGATTTTTTATCATTTTTATAATTGCCATTGATACTACATTTCCATATCTTCAATAGCACTTTCCTGTTGTACTTCTTCTTGAAATTCTTTATCAGCACAATTATGTACCGATACTTCCAACACTTCTTTCATTGATAAGTCGTTTTTTATCCATTCATTATAACAAGCTTCAAGTGGATATTCGTGTTTCAAGAGATTTTTTAATTGATTTACACTTAAATCTGTTTCCTTTAAAGTACAAAGCAATTCATCACGAACTGCTTTTCGATATGATAAATCAATTATCACATCCGGAGATTTTTCTCTTAAATCTCGTATGTAAGCTTGTTGTTCTGCTTCAGCTCTATCGCAGAGAATTTGTGAAAACGCATATTTCTGCATTTTTTCCATTGTACCAAACCAACGACCATCTATACCTTGTTTTACTCCCTCCGGTTTGCCGGCAATTTCATTGGCACGTTCTATAAGTTCTTTACAAGCATCTTCAAATTCAGGTGTTCCTTTATCAATCAAGTATTGTTTACAACCGGTATCAAGATGTTCAAAAAAATCTTTCACCACACTTTCCTGATTTGTTGCCTGTTCGGTAGCTTGATGAACAAGTTCATATGGGATTGTATTATAAACAACTTGACCGCCGGCTGTTGCGTCAGGATTATAATACATTTCCACAAATTCATCATTTTGCACGAAAAATATATCTACGTTCTCAATATCAATATCACGTACTTGTTCTTCCGCACGGAAATTGTTCCATTTTTCAAGAGGTTCGTCATCTTTATAGACTGTCATTTCCTTTTCCTCTTTATTAAATTCAACCTCAAAACCGTTATTTTGAATTTGCTCAGATAAATAATCCATTGCTGTGCGGATCGCTTCTTCTTCACTTTCCGCATCAATGTAATCATTTACATAATCATCATTTGTCATATTATATTCTTCCAAGTCAAACTCTTCATTTAACATTTCAATTTTATTAGTTACTTTGTACTTCATAATAAACGTCCTTTCTCAAATTAATTTTCCTTGTTTAGTTTCTTTACGTCCTGTCGCAATTTATTCAATTCTTCCCAAACCTTTTTAATTTCAGATTTTGTATCTTCAATATGGACACATTCTAATTTTCCCATATTGCACAATATCGCAATCTGATTTATATTGATACCGATTTTGCGAAGTTCTGAAGTAAGTTGTTTTATTGACGTACTGTCCAATACTATTATCTTCTGATGAAGTGCTGCTTGTAATAAAAATTTACTTCTTGACATTCGTAATTTTTTTGACCTGTTATCTATTTCATATAATTCATCTTCCGTTAATCGTATTTCTAATCTTCTATTCTTCATTACAATTCTCCGAATTAATATGTTATGGGTTTGGGCAACGCCCAATTTTTTGCACACTCAAACAGCGTGTGCTTGCCTTTGTCCGTACAAAGGCGTATCTTGCCATACCAAAAAGGTATGTAAAATATCAGAAAAGAAAGTCCAAATCAAAAGTAGCGACCAAACAGATATTTAGTCATACATATAATAAATCCAAATACTAATAGCAGAAGAAAAGAACCAAATATGCTGCATATCGTTTTCATTTTTTTCTCTCCCTCAAGTATTGAATATATTAAGAGGATATTGCTACAAACACATATGAACATCGCTGTTATAAATAATAGCAACAGTATCTTGTTATCTGATAATTGTAGTAAATCACGCATTATCGCTATCCTCTATTTTTTTGCATATATGCTTTGCGTGTTGATATATTTCTGTTTCCGGCGGAAAAAATGCAAGAATCATAGTCATAACTTGTTTTATCATTATGATCTCCATTTCATTGAAATCGACTTTCATAAACTCATATCCTCCTGTATGGGTGTTTGCTCTTCCATAAACGCACATAAATCCTCATTAAAATCTTTATGTATCGGTTCTTCACGAAAAACTTCGTATCCCTTATCTTTGTATTTTTGCATATAACCGACTTTTTTTATCGTTCCGTCGTTATTATATTCATTTTCCAACACCTTTTTGCCTTGCTCATCGTTGTCTGTTGCAAAATGAATGTTTTTTATTTCAGGGTGAAGTGAAAGAAATTGTTGCAAACCTAAGTCACTTACACCTCCCAAAGCAATTCTCCAATCTTCTTGCCAATCCCATCCGCTTACTTTTGTCAAAGTAGCATGTGACATTGCGTCTATCGGTGCCTCAAAAACATATACACTGTCGGACTTACCGTTTAATGTAAAGCAATGACGCTTGTCACTGTTTTTTACATCACCTCTATATGTATTCCCCATTGTATATGTAGAACGGACAGATGCATATCCCGCCTGTTCGCTTTTATCATACCCAACAAACACACAACTGTGTTTGTCATTTTCATATATCTTACGTTCGTGCATTAACTGTGATACAATTTGATTGTCAATGTGACGGGTTTTAACCAAATATGCAAATGCTCTGCGTGAGTCAGAGTTTGCCTTTGGCAGTACCATTTTTCCCTTATGCTCCGGCATTTGCTTTGCCGGATTATATGTTTGTTTCGGCAATGATTTTTGAATTTCTTCACCGCACAAGGACCTTACTGCTTGCTGAAAGGTCCAGCCGTTCTGTTCCATCGCAAAGTTGATTACATTACCGCCTTTTCCGGTTGAAAAGTGGTAATACATATTTTTTGACCGAGTTATATTTAAGCTATGCCCTTTTTGATAAAGAGTATTATTACTGCCTCTCGTTTCAAATTCCATACCCAAACTTTTTGCATATTCAAGTAAATCAACTTGCATAGCCTTATTTATCATCTCTTTAGAAACATAGTCTGCCGCCATATCAATCTCTCCTTTCCGGCAATCAAAAAAAGGACGTTAAAACGCCCTACATTTCCATATCAACAGAATTAGTTTTATCAGCCTCCAAATCTAACTCATGTTCCAATTCTCTTTGTCGTACTAACGCCGTTTTTAATTCATCATCGTGTTCAAACGGTGAATTTATACTGCTCTTAGCATGGTTATAGTTACTTTTTAAAGTTTCTATATTTCCTTTGTAGATATTCATTTCTTCCTCTATATTATTGACGCAGTTCTCAATTCTCATAGCCATACCTATCGGACTATAACTACATTCAATATTATATGTTTGTTGACCGACTATATTGATATGATACGGCTGTGCCTTTTGAATTTCAAAGCCTTTATACTCACCAAGTACCGTTCCTTCTGTAGATTGTTGAGCAATCTTAATGATTTTTTCTCCTGCCTTTGTTCGTTCATCATATGATACTCCGCCGATGATTATATCATTTGATACCGCCATATCTCTCATTGTAATATCTGCCTTTATTTTTTCGATGTACGCCTGTATCTGTTTTTCTCTCATAGGATATTTATTGATTGTATCCTCATACATCAATTTATTTTTTGTAAAAGCAGCTTTTAAAGCACTTAGTTTTTGAACCTTAATGTCAAGTTCCATTTTTTCTTTTATTCTGACATCACCGGTTGCACAAGCCTTTATTTCAGCAAAAGAAAGAACAGTTTCATCAGCATCTTCACAACTTCTCAAGCCTATATCTCCACGCATTACTTGATTAATAAATCTCTGCTTATTTTCGACTATCTGCCACAAGTACGCATCAAATGTATTTTTCACAACATAGCGGTAAATATCAACGTGTTCATTCATATTGCCTTGCCTTAATATTCTGCCCTCACGCTGTTCTATATCCGAACTTCGCCAAGGACAATCCATATGATGAAGTGCTGCAAGTCGTTTCTGACAGTTAGTGCCGGCTCCCATTTTATCTGTCGAACCTATCATAACTCGATAATGACCGCTACGCATTTTTGAAAACATATCGGCTTTTTGAACATCTGTTTTTGCTGTGTGTATCACTGCAATTTCATCTCGCTTTACTCCCTTTTCCACAAGAGCATTTATCAGCCTGCCGTAAGTGGTATCATTTATATCAACTCCATCTTTAGGTGTTCCTAAATCGCAGAAAACAAGTTGAGTACCTCTTGTTTCTGTTGTATTCTTATAGATGTTATATACATTTTCAGCACAAGCTTCAACTTTTCTGCTCATCGGTGCATCATTATCTATAAGTTTAGGATCAAGAGCAAGTTTTCTTGCCTCGTTTGTGATTTTAAGCATATTGTCAATCTCAGGTTCTACCTGTCTATCTCGTATAGCTGCCGCACGTTCAACAAATGTCATCATTATATCTTGCGTAAATTCGTCCGGTTCTAATGCAACATTGTGCATTGTATGTTCCGGAACGGGAAGTTTTAGCATATCGCCTGTTTGAACATCAGTAAAATGCGAAAACATTTTCATCAGTTCCGGCAGATTATCAAATTTTGATAATCTGTTTTTCATTCTGTAGCCTGTACCCTCCGGTGCAAGTTCCAAGCCTGTTGTAATGTTTCCGAACATCGCAACCCAGTTATCAAAGAATCCGAATCCGTTTCGTTCAAGAAGTCCATTATCCAAATATCTTTGCATTACATACATTTCCGTAATACTGTTTGAAATAGGTGTACCTGTTGCAAACACAACACCCCTACCATTTTGTATTTCAGATAAGTATTTACATTTCCAAAGCATATCCATTGATTTATTTGATGATGTGGTTGATAATCCCGCCACGTTAGATAACTTTGTAGTTATCATACAATTTTTAAACATATGTGCTTCATCCACAAACATATAATCAACACCAAGTTGTTCAAAACAGAATATATCATCTTTGACTTCCTGTGCTGTAAGTTCTTCATATTTGGCTTGTAGGTTTTTCTTTTTGGTTTCAAGCTGTTTTACCGAAAATCTTCTGCCTTCTGCATTGCCTAATTCCTCAATAGCAGCCGATATTTTTTCAATCTCTAATGAAATCTCATTTGCAAGACGTTCGTTAGATATAGGTATCTTTTCAAATTGTGAATGACCTATAATAACTGCGTCCCAATCTCCCATTGCTATTTTAGAAAAGAAAGCCTGTCTTTTATCTTTTACAAAATCTTTCTTTGTAGCAACAAGAATATTTGCTCCCGGATAAAGTTGCATAAACTCACTGCCCCATTGCTCTGTAAGATGGTTTGGTACAACTATCATACTTTTTTTCGCTAAACCAAGCCTTTTTAGTTCCATACAACTTGCAGCTATTTCGTATGTTTTACCTGCACCGACCGTATGAGCAAGTAAAGCATTTGTATCACTATACAACACTCTTGCAACCGCATTGACTTGATGTTCTCTAAGTTTTATAGCCGGTGACATTCCCGGAAAAGTAAGATGTGAGCCGTCGTACTGTCTTAAGCGTGTATTATTATATGTTCTGTTATAATAGTCAACATACTTATTACGAATATCCGGATGTTCCATTACCCACTCCGAAAACTTTTCTCTTATTATTTCTTGCTTTTCTTGTGCTTTTGCGGTTTCTGATGAATTAACAGTATACCAAACTCTATCACCATCCTCATGTCTGTCACGCACAACGCAATTTTGAAGATTTAAACTATCTTCCATAATCTCATAAGCATTTTTCCTTGCTGTTCCGAATTCCGTTGTAACTTTTAGATTACTATTGTCAGACTGTTTGTTATATACTGTCCAAGCATTTGTGTAATTATTATATCGGATACTGATACAATATGAATTATAATTATTTTCTTTTAAATATTCTCTTGTATCAAAAGTATCATACATAAACTGTTGATAATCTTCAACAGAAATCCATGACAAGCCTATCTTCCAAGGAATATCGACAGCGGTCAATGGTTCAGGCTGAACTGCATTTAACGCCTCTATATTTCTATCGTATATGCCGTTATCGTTTAACCTTTTTGCTATTTCAAATTTTTCAACTACATTACCTGATAAATACTCATCAGCCGTTTCGTAGCCGACATACTCATCAGTCACACTGCTGTGTACAGGATTTTTATATATCAATCCATCAAGTTCCTGTATCACTTCACCTTTGCTTTGATGTGTAAGCATACTGATATATTTTATATCTACTCTGCCTTTTTCCGCTAATGATATTTTTAATCCGTCAATAGCATTATCAGCACTTTCAATAGGTATATACGGACGGATCGTTTGTTTTGAAAACATATCAGCTTTTGTTATGTTACCGTCCTCATCCACGTTTTCCAGTGACAAAAGTAACGGTAAATCTACATCACTGGCAAACGCTAATCTATTGCCACGTGAATGTATTGCACCATATTTATCAATATATTTGTCATATGTTGCATTCAATTTCTGTTGTTCGGCTTTAAGTTCTTCCTCTGTACACCCAAAGGTTTGAATATTAATAACTTTTCTTGCTATTTGACGTATATTATTAAGTCCCTTAACTCGTTCTTCTTTTTTACCGTCTAAATCATCAGGAACGGTCAAACTACCGTTTTTATAATAATATATTTTATTATCTTTTTCTACATATGTCAGATTACGCACATTATTCAGATTGACATCAACATTTTGTAGTTCAATCTCATTATGCATTTCATTATGCGTTTTATTTTCTGATATATGTGCAGATAAATTCATGACTGCCTTATGCAATTTCTCTTGCATATCCGCACCGTCACGTAATTTACAAGTAGTTTCAAATCCAAACCTTGAACTTTTAATTTCCATATCCCCAAGTATCATCTCTGGATGTGATATGAAATATTTATTAGTGTTTATGCCCTCTGCATATTCATCAATATCAACCCATTCAGGGAAGTTATCAGTTCGAATTTCTTCTCTTTTTTGCAAGAATATAATATCGGTTGTAACATCAGTTCCGGCATTTTTAAAGGCCTTATCCGGCAATCTTATTGCCCCGACAAGGTCAGCTCTTTCAGCTAAATATCTTCTGCACTTGCTGTCTGCTTTATCAAGAGTACCTTTGGAAGTTATCAGTGCCAATATACCGCCCGGTCTAACTTTGTCAATATTCTTTGCAAAAAAATAATCGTGTATCAGAAAACTGTATTTATTATATACAGTATCATTTACACGATAGTTACCAAACGGAACGTTACCGATAGCAACGTCAAATGTATTGTCATTGAATTTTGTATTTTCAAAACCGTCTATTATTATTTCGTTTTTCTGATATAATTGTTTTGCGATACGTCCGGTCAAATCATCAATTTCTACACCGTAGAATTTACTGTTTGACATTTTATCAGGAATAAGTCCCATAAAATTACCGATACCGCAAGATGATTCTAATATGTTACCCTCAGTAAATCCCATATTAGAAAGAGCCGTATACATTTCTTTGATAATAACCGGCGATGTATAATGTGCATTTAAAGTTGTTGAACGTGCTGCTGCATATTCTTCATCGGTAAGTACAGATTTTAATTCATTGTATTTACTGTGTCTTTCATCAAAGTAATCTGCAAGACCACCCCAACCAACATATTGAGAGAGTATTTCCTGTTCTTCAGGAGATGCAAAACGATTTTCAGATTCGATTTGCTTTAATGTCTTTATTGCCGTAATATTATCATTAAATTTTTGACTTGGGGTTTTATCAAAATCATTTTCCTTTATCTTATAATTATAGCGTTCAGGTATTTCAGAATTATTTTCAACTTCATTATTTTCAACTTCAACCTTTTCTTCATCTTTATCAATATCTTCTGTTTTGAAAATTTCTGATTTTTGTGGGATTTGCGGAAATTCTTCAGGTATACCATTATTAAGAGTTGCTCTGCATTCATTTGTATGTTTTATTAATTCATTGTAATAATCTATTTCTGCTACATCTTCAGTTGACAATCCTTTTAAAGCTTCATACGCACTCGCTTGTATAATGGATAAATCAAGATGTTGTTTCAAATATTTAATGAATTTATCATATAATTCAACTCGTTCTGCGGCATCAAACTTCATATATCTTGCCGCAGCAATACCTTTGGCACTCTTATAGTAATCCCGCCAAGCTTCAATGTGATTTAATAACGAACCATCACCGTCACCAAAGTCTTGCCTACCCTCATATACATCAAGTTCACCATCAATAATGCTTATAATTTCAAAACCCGTTTTATGATACCATGTACCGTTCCATTCAGGCTTTTCTCTGTTTTCATGTATTTCCTTATCTAATTTTTTAAACAGAGCATTTGCCTCTGAAAAAGAATAATAATGATTTTCTTCTACGTCCGGACTTTCGCTCCATACAACTTTAACAACCGGTTCTCCATTGTGTTTTTCTATTTCTGCCATATGAATAGGTGTATAATCTATTTCTTCATTAGCATTTTCAATAGTATTTTCAATAGTATTTTCTGTTTCAGATTGTTCTTCTATATCAAGATATTCGCCTTTTTGAATTAAACTATCAATTCTTTTTGCAACGTCATTCCACGTCATAACAAAAGAAGGACGATAAATATCGCCCTTACTGTATGTTATGCCTTTTCCGTTGTATGACTCATCTATCCCATTGATATAGCTTCCACCTATACCATATTCATTAGCTAAAAAAGTCGAACGTTCTGTTATATCATTGTGTTTTTTGAAATAAGCATATATGCGTTCTTTGCCTTCTTCAAAGCCACTGCCTTTTTTTATAAGCTCATTAATTTCTTCATCTGAAAAACCTGTTTCATCATTTTCTGCCTCAGCAGTTTTTTTATTATTATTAAACAAATCTATTTGCTCATAATCTGATTTTATCTCGGAATTAAAACTATTTCTCGCATTATTTTCTGATCCATTAAATCCGACTGCAATGTTATTTCCTTTGATCTCGTCAACCAATCCATCGCTTTGATTTTCGGATCGTTCAGCAGTTGTTTCACCATCTTCTCTTTCGTCTGACTTGCCTCCACTTGAACCTCTACTAATGTCGGAAACAAATCGCCCTCCTCCAACAGAGTTTGATACCTCTCCGGCTGTTGCTCTTTCATCCATTCCATCAATCTGTGACCGTAGCTCCCTACTGATAGTCTGCGTTCTATCTGTTTCTCTGTCAGGAATGCCTTCGGCGGTAGTTCTTGTCTTACGTTCAGTTGAGTTCTCTTGGCTACTTGTATTAAAATATCCTTGTTCATTTTCTTTTCTCCAATCTTTATATTCTTTATTTTCCCGCTCTATTTTGCGTAATATTTTTGTTGAAATATTATGTGTTTCATTCAATAAAATTGTTCTTTCTTCCGGCATAAGAGAATTGAACATATCAGCTAAATTATTTTCTGTATATGTAACCCCGGCTCTTGCCGATACCAAATACTGAACACTTTTAAACAATATCTCTGAGTTGTCTTTGTTGTGTGCAAGATAAGCTATCATAGAAGAAAGATATTCATCAAAATCTTTATTATTTATACCGTACTTTTGATTGGTATAAGTTATAAATTCATGTGGATCTGAAACAGACCATCTGCCATATTTTTTACCTTGTGTCTGATATGTTTGTGAAATATCAAATACATATTTTATTCTATCGTCTTTATATACAATACTGCCTTTCTGCCCTTTATGGATTTTACGATTATATTTATTCCATTCAAGCAATTCAGCAACTGCGGTCGCTTCAGGTTTTTGCATATACAATGCAATACTGTTATTAATATCATATGTATATGTATTTCCGGCAAATCTTAACCATTTGCTCCATTCAACACCCGTTGATAGTATCTTTGCAGTACCATCATTGATTAATGCCTTATATTCTTCTATTGTAGACATTATTTGCACCTCCGAACAATTTTAAAAAATTCTACTTTCTACTTCATCACCTATTAATTCTTCAACGGTTTCAATTTGCTCTTTTAACGCATATGATACATATAGGAACAAGCCTACGTCAGCATAATTAACTGCCATTTTATTAACTTCATCACTGTAATCAACGCCCTCATACCAAAATTTTTGATTAAGTAATGTCATAATTATTTCTTCGCTGTTTTCTGCCATTGGGAAAAATTCGCCTTGTATTCTTCTTGCTTCTACACGAGCTATATGCCCATAATACAGCATTTCTTTTACTTCATTATCTTTATGTCCAGCCCATTCTAAATCTTTTAGTTTTATATACTTTTCCCCCAGCTCATCAGTTAAAATTCTTAAATCTCTGTCAAATTCCGTTGCATTCATTTTATTTTTCTCCTTTCCATATTCTAATATCAATAACTTTAGGGTCTTTTAAATATCCCTCAACGCCATTCTCAAATAGTTGAGGATACACTTTTCGCATTATTTGATAACTGTCATTCACATCTGCATTAACACATTCGCCGTTATTACATCGCCATAAATGCTTATATATTCTTCGTTCTTTGTTGTAAAATTCTTTTGTTGGTGGCTCACCGTCAAAGAATGATGTACCGGAAGTATATCTTTCATTTACACGAACAAATTTTATATTGTGATATGCACATTTTGTTTCCAGTAGTGAATAAAAATATCCGTATGGAATTGTTACATAATCTTTCCTTACAAGCATTTTATACTGTCCGATAAGAAGTGTATCTATTCGATTCTCAATACAGTAAGTAATAATCCATTCACTAACCGACCAAAAATATTCAAATATATGCTCAATAGTTTGTTTGGCAAGCTTATTAATATTATAACTCAATTTTTCCCGTTGTTCAATATCATATGCTTGCTTGAGCTGTTGCCTTAACGGCTGTGTTATTTTATTATACCATTGATTCTCGGCTTTGAGAGTCTTACCTCTTATGAGGTTAGGTTCTTTTCCGATGTTGTTAGTTATAGCTGCAAAGTTATTCATTCCAATATCAATGCTTATTATTCGCATTTACTTACAATCTCCTCTATGCAATGCTTACAAACATTTTTACCGTTGAACTGAATTATATCTTTTGCCTCACCGCAGAATATACATGACGGTTCGTACTTCTTTAGAATTATACAATTATCTTCTGTATATATTTCCAATGAGTCTTTAACCTCAATGTCCATATTTCTTCTTAATTCCACCGGAATTACAATACGTCCAAGTTCATCGACCTTTCTTACAACACCTATTGCTTTCATAATTATTTACCTCCTGATTAAATTATAAATTTTCTTTAGTCCAATAAACTTCCCTTTGGGAGTTTATTATATATTTTCTTCAAGCAAATTTTCTACTTGCTCTTTGATTTCTTCAACTGATAAACCGTTGAATTTATCTTTTATTTTCTGCCATACATCTATTGATGTTTCAATTTCTTCTTCAATTACATTTTGCGGTACGTCTGCCGCATAGTATTTTGAAAGGAACTTTGGCTTTAACGTAACAGCTTTAACAGACGGTTTACTGCTTGTTTTAGGCTTTTTATATCGTCCCTCGAATACATCAACCGCAGTAACCTTATTTAGCTTGCCCGACTTTGATAGCTCTCTTAATTGTTTTGATTTATTGATGTCTAACTTGTAATTAAATTCACAAATCACTTCATCAATTATTTCTTGTTCCGACTGCGTTAAATATGATAATTCCACTCCGGCACGAACAGCTATTTCATCGTCATCTATTCTTGTTTTTAATTCAAAGATAAGGGTATCAATTCTCAATAACCTTGCTATTGTTGGTCGAGATACACCATACTTATCTCCTATATTTGATACTGTATCTAACTTTGTATCCATTGGATACAAAGTTTCGGAAACCGCATCATTACTAAGGATTTCAAGGTTTTTTTCAATACTTTTTATCAAATCAGAACGTTTACCTTGACGTTTATTTACTGCCACATCAAGTGAGTATATATGAGCCTGTTCAGATATTTTCATTTCTGTTATGCCACGTTGTTTTGTGTTACTGTCAAGTACAATCATCAGAGCGTCATCATCAGTTAAATTACTTAACACAACACATGGCACTGTTTTAAAACCGACTGCTTTAGCACATTCACAACGATTATGACCGGAAAGAATTTGATAGTTATCGTTATCCAGTTTTCGTACAAGGACAGGAGTTAAAACTCCATGCTCTCTGATACTTTCCTTTAAATCTTCAAATCGTTCACCGGTATATAATTCAAACGGATGCTGTGGGAAATGCTCAAGCATACTGATTGACAATTCAACACAACCATTTTCTCTGTCTATATGCTCACCTGATGTTGTTGTCTGTGTTTCCGGTGCAGTCGATTGAAACATATTCATCATTTTTGCATAATCTCTTTTTACTTCTGCCATTTTTATATTCTCCTTTTATCTTATACTTTTAATAATCCCGATATTAATATCATCTCGCATATCGATATTAATATCGTCAATTACAATTAATTCATTGTTTAATTCTTTTCGTATTTCTGTTTCATTACATATGCAAACCGTATATTCTAAAACATAGTTACCTCTGTTATTTAAATTGAATTGCATACGAGTATTTATCAATCCTTTTTTTCTCAAACGACATATAATTATACTGACTTCTCTTACACTCATTCCGCACGCTTTAGCTATCTCTTTTTGTGATACATAACATTTATTTTTGTTATTTTTTCTACTGCATAGATAGATAAGAACAGTCAATTCATAAACTGTAAGCTTTTTATTTAGTATGTCAGAATGAATAAAAAATCCTTTATCAATATTTGCTACACTAAATAGATTACTTGTCTGAGAACCATTTGCTCTCCACCTTGCTTTAACTTTAATAAGTCCCTTTTTTATCAACTCTTTTATGTATTTGGTGTATGTTGATATTGAAAAGCCACCCTTTTCACTCAATGTTCTGCGTGACGGAAAGCAATCACCTTTTGCATTTTTGTATTTACTCAATATTGTGTACAATGCTATTTCATACGGATTTAAACACGAAAAGATTTTACTGTCAAGTAATATATATCTTCTCATTTCTAATTCCTTTTACTATTTCGCTTTACCGAAAATACATTTCTTACCGGAAATATAAGTTGACGTTAGTTCATCACATTATGCCAAACAAACGCGACTACTGCTCTACCGGCAGATTCCGCAAAATATTTCGCATATCCCCCTAATCGACGGAACACTGTCTTTGAAGTTATCTTGACTCAGTGTAAGTATCATTATAATCAAATTGGTCGTCGCAAAGATTTACAACATCTCCTACAGCCTATATGGTTTCCCGCAGAATGCGTCCATCGCTGTATAAGGCTCTCAATTTGAAAAAGTGCCTATATTACCTTTTATTGAACTGTAATAAATTCATGTGTCCTATAATAGTGCCAAATCTTCTGATTTGCAAAAGAACACATTAGAGCCACTATAATTAGTAACTCTAATCTATCCTTTTGCGGATAGATTTTTTATCACTCTCCCATTCGATTTAATATTTCTTCTGCCAACTCTCGATATGATTGAGCAACTTTTCCTTTTGGATCGTGTTGTAAGATTGTTTTACCTATTCTGTTTGCCTCTGCGGCTTTCGTAGACAACGGAATTATTGTATTAAAGGTTTCTGTTCGTTTATCATTTTTAATTGTTTCAGAAATAACATTATCATTTTTGTTTCTACCGTCATACATCGTGATGACATCTCCTAAAACTTCAAGGTTCGGATTAATGCAACGTCTTGTCAGCTCAACTGACTGTAACAAGGCGTCAAAACCTTGTAAGCTGTAGTAATCCTTAGCCTGTACTGGAACAATCACATAGTCTGATGCCACAAATGCATTGACTGTTAGTATTCCTAAAGACGGTAATGTATCAATAATGATATAGTCATAATTATTTTTTATCGGTGCAAGTATTCTTTTAAGCACCCCTTCACGTCCTATGACGCTTACCAACGTCAACTCCATATTTGATAACTCAATATTGCTCGGCAATATATCAAATAGCTCCGTATGTATTACCGATAAATCTGATGGTTTAAAACTATTATTTATATCTGCTATCATTGCATTTACAATAGTTTCTTCAACATCTTTAAAGCCACAACCAATCGTTGCATTGCCTTGTGGGTCGAAATCGACTAATAAAACCTTTTTATTCTTTTCTGCCAATGCTGCTGCTAAATTTATTGATGTAGTGGTTTTTCCTACACCGCCTTTTTGCGTTGATACTGCTATAACTTTCATATCCTTTTCCTCCATATACAAATAATTTTTATAATCAAAAAAGGGAGTAACAGTAGAACATTCAAATCTACTGTTACTCCCTTTATAAGAAGTTATATAAACAAAAAAAGAAACAAACCATAAATGCTTGTTTCTTTCAAAATGGCTCCTCCAGCTGGGCTCGAACCAGCGACATCATGATTAACAGTCATGCGCTC